>JABAOC010003396.1_pt1 | contig 26104 bp, 25 predicted proteins | sample 7062161 | NCBI WGS metagenome assembly JABAOC01 (sample SAMN14538625, study PRJNA623070) | marine sediment metagenome | biome: marine biome [ENVO:00000428]; feature: marine pelagic biome [ENVO:01000023]; material: deep marine sediment [ENVO:00002113] | place: India: Gulf of Khambhat ... | reverse complement strand
CAAAGTGTGTTTTTAGCCCCTCATCCTTATCTAGAGACTGAAAATATTCATCTATGGTTCTACACCCCAGCTGCTGCATATGCCTGCCTATCCTCTTCTTGACGCCTCTTCTTACCTTCCTGTACCCTTCCCACGAGTAACCAAAATGATCAAGGAGTTGACGAAACTGTTGATCATCCATAAGGTAACCCTATGCAACAACAGGACTTAATCCTGGACAGAGCAGAAGCCAATAAAACGTAAAAAGAATCTGATGGCAGCTCCCGCATATCGGGAATACAAAGCAACAAGAAAAATATGATTTAACTTCAATTAATCTTATTAATTGTGCACAAGTCTTTACTTTTTAAGTCATTAGATGACGAGTTCGTTCAGTGCCAGATCTGCCGGCGTCGGTGTAAGATAGGCCCCGGAAAGAATGGCTTTTGTAAAACCCGGAAGAATGTGAACGGTGAACTCTATTCACTGATTTATGGAAAGGTCTCCTCAATAAGGGTCTCTCCAATAGAGATCAAGCCCCTGTTCCATTTTTATCCTGGCAGCAGATGGCTTTCCCTGGGCTCCCTGGGATGCAACTTCCTGTGTCCAGGATGTCAAAACTGGGAGATTTCCCATGCAAATGTCGAAAAGGAGACCCCTTTCACCGAAGATACCTCTCCGGAGAAGGCAGTTCAGCTCGCCATAAAGGAGAACTGTAAGGGCATCTCCTGGACCTATAATGAGCCGACCCTATGGCTAGAATATACCGTGGATACGGCAAAAATAGCCAAGGAGAAAGGCCTTCTCACAAACTACGTGACCAATGGCTATATCAGTTCTGAGGCGATGGATTTGCTCGGCCCGTGTTTAGATGCCTACAGGGTCGACTTAAAGGCATTCTCTCCGCATACCTATAAAAGGATAGCAAATATCCCTGACTTCCAGGGAATTTTAAGAATCATTAAGATGGCCAAACACCAATGGGGCATGCATATTGAAATCATCACCAACCTTACGCCCGGTTTCAACGATGATAAGGAGGAGTTGCGTGATATGGCAGATTGGATTGTAAATCAGCTGGGCCCTGACACACCCTGGCATATTACCAGGTTTGTACCTCACTTTAAATTATCTCACCTTAATTATACAACGATACCGAAGTTGCAACAAGCCAGGCAGATAGGCATGGATAAAGGATTGAGATATGTATATCTGGGAAATGTCCCTGGTCACCCGGCAGAGAACACCTACTGCCCTCAGTGCGGAGAACTACTCATTGAACGCCGAAATTACCGGATATTGAAGTATAACCTTGAGGGAAATAGGTGCTCATTTTGCAGTAAGACCATAGCTGGATATTTTGAATAGTGAACAGGTTCATCTAAAGGAGCTCTCAATCTTTGTGGAGTTTTGAATCCCACCTGAGCAGGATTGAGGGCCTTGTGTGATTCCTGCCCTCATAATTTTTGAAGATCCTCTCATTTTCAGCTTGACTTTCAGTAAAATCTACAGTATTTTAGTCCCTGAACTGTAAGTTTTACTGTTATAAGGGAGGAAGACATGAAACTGACGGAAAAGCAGAAGGCATTCTTGGGATATATCTCTCGGTATATGGAGGACTGGGGACGATCCCCCAGTTTTGAAGAGATATGTTCCCATTTCGGCTTCACCTCTTACAACACGGTCACCACCTATCTCAAAACCCTGGAGCGGAAAGGCTATATCCGCCTTCCCCGCAAAAAGAACCAGAAGCGGGCCATTGAGGTGATCAGCCCTGTGGAAACCAGGAGGTTCGAGTTTCCCCTCCTGGGAAGGGTGGCGGGGGGGAAACCGATCGAGGCAGTGGAAGACGTGGAGGCAATTGAAGTCCCGCCATCCATGATAGGCCGGGGAGACCACTTCGTCCTCCGGGTCAAAGGGGATTCCATGAAAGAGGATGGGATCCTTGACGGGGATCTCATCGTAGTCAGAAAACAGCCGACAGCCGAGAATGGAGAAATCGTAGTGGCCCTGATCAACAATGAGGCAACCGTTAAGAAATATTACAAGCGGGAAGACTCTGTAGAACTCCGTCCTGCTCATATTGATATGGAACCTATCATCGTCAAAGAGGGAGATCTCCGAATTGAGGGGAAGATCGTGGGAGTTATAAGGCGCTATAAATAGAAAAGGCATAAGGCGCAGGGCGAAAGGCCAAAGGAGGTAAGATAAGGAGAGTTACGCTTTGTACCGTCACATCATTCATCTCCATATCCCTGCCCTTCCCATTGCTGTGGCACGCGTTTCTCAGCCAGAGCTCAGGGATCGCCCTGTGGCCGTGGCCCCGCCTCACTCGGAACGGGCACTTATCCTCTCTGTATCACCTGAGGCCCGCAAGGAAGGCATCTTTAAGGGTATGTCCCTTGGGAAGGCTATGAAATTCTGCCCTGATCTGACTGTGTTACCCCCCAATCGGGACCTCACGGGAAAGGCCTGCAAGGTCCTCGCTAAGGTGGTGGCGCAGTATACACCTCTCTGGGAACCCTCTCGGCCGGGACATATCTATCTGGATGTGACAGGGACAGATCGTCTCTGGGGGAGAGCAAAAGAGACGGCCAGCCGTCTCAGATGGGAAATCAACGAGCATTTATGTCTGTCGGGGATGGTAGGCGTGGCAGGGAACAAGATGGTTTCCAGTATTGCCTCCAGGATTGTATCATCAGCGGGGGTACTGGATGTGGATCACGGTCAGGAGTCCTCATTTATGGCCCCTCTGAAGGCAAGAGTCCTGCCCGGCATAGGCAATGTTCGCAGAAGAATCCTTCTAGAAGAGCTGAATATCTCCTTGGTCCGGGAAGTAGCCGCCCTCGATATGGATACCCTCAAGCTTGTTTTCGGCAGACAGGCCCCTGTGATCCATCAGCGAGCCCTCGGCATAGACCCCACCCCTGTTTATCCTCCTCGCATGGCACCCATGGTAGCAGAGGAGGTCACCCTCCCCCAGGACGAGAACGATGACGAGAAGCTGCTGGGAATCCTTTACGGGTTGGTGGAAAGGTGCTCCCATCAGCTTCTGAGCAGGGCATTGTCCCCCCGCAAGGCAGGGTTGGTCTTTAGATACACTGACCAAGAAGAGAAGAGATCATGCGGCGGTTCAATCTGCCCCATGTAGATTTCTGGGATATCGACCTCTATGCACCTCTGGAGAGGATCTTTTTAAAGGCTTGTCGACGCCGAGTGGGGGTCAGGTTTATGAAGGTATGGTTTCAGGATTTCTCACCTCCTGCCTCACAGCTCCCTCTCTTCCCCGCAAGGTCTCCCGTCATGGAGAAAAAGGCACTGGTAACCCGGGCCCTGAAGCGCATCAGGGAGAGGTATGGAGATGAGGTGATCAGGTACGGCAGGGCAGCTTGATAACATCCGTCATCCCAATGGAGCAAACGGAGAACATGGAAAAAATGTCAAACGACAAAACCCAAATGAAAAAATTCTGGCTTTGACATTCATTTGAGCTTTGAGCTTTGTCATTTGTTCATCTTATGCCTTAAGCCTTGTGCTTTGCACCTTTAGCCTGGTGACCTATAAGCTATGAACGGTTTCGTCCATCTCAATGTCCATTCCCACTACTCCCGGGGTTGGGGTATCGGCACCATTGAAGAGCTCTGCCAGTCCGTCAAACAGCAGGGCATGGATAGGCTGGCCCTGACCGATACTAACGGGTTGTACGGACTGGTCTACTTTATCCAAACAGCCAGGGAGATGGGTATTCAACCCATTGTGGGCAGCGAGCTTACAAGCGATGAGCACCGGGCTGTATTACTGGTCCGAAACCATGAGGGGTATGCCAACCTCTGCCGGATTATCTCAGACCGCCAATGCCATCAGGATTTCGATCTGATCAAATCCCTGAGGGAAAGGCGTGAAGGACTCACCATCTTCTCTGACGACTTCACCCTGCTCAAGGCCCTTAAGAGAGATGCGATCGAAGACCTCTTTGTTGAGATGTCCCCCGGCTACAACATGGCCGGCTGCTATGCCTTTTCCCGTAAGAGCGGCATTCCTCCTCTGGCCACCAACCGGGTCTATCTGATTAGGGCTGATGAGTTTGCTCTTCACCGGATCCTTCGGGCTGTAGCCCTGAACAGCAAGCTTTCCCGTTTAGGGTGCGGGGATACCTGCCGGGAGCACAATTTCTTGAATTCCCCCCAGTCCATGATCGATCAGTTTCCCCATGCCCCTCGAGCGATCTTTAATACCCTTGGGGTAGCCGAGAGATGTCTTGTGAGTTGGGATTTTGACCATATCATCTTCCCCCGTTTCGAGCAAATGACGGATAGGGATGCCTACGAGACTCTCTACCGGGCTACCGTAGAGGGTTGCAAGCGACGATATGGAAAGCTTACCCAAGCAGTCAGGGAGCGGATAGAATACGAGATGAAAGTCATCCGTGAGAAAAACTTCGCCCACTATTTTCTAGTGGTGGCCGATATTGCCAGAAGGGCCCGTCGATCATGCGGCCGGGGAAGCGCCGCCGCCTCTATCGTCTCCTACGCCTTGGGGATCACCCATGTGGATCCCATCAGACATCACCTCTTCTTTGAACGCTTTTTAAACCCGGGTCGGATGGATCCCCCGGACATTGATGTGGACTTCGCATGGGACGAACGGGATCAGATCATCGACTATGTCTTCGCTAAGTACGGAAATCGAAGGACCGCCATGGTGGCCAATCATAATACCTATGGAGCCAGATCTGCCATCAGGGAGGTGGCAAAGGTCTTCGGCTTGACTGATGCAGAGATCAGCCGGGTGACCAGCAAAATCGGATTCGGCTGGCAATTGAAGAAGATTTGGAGGGAGCTGGCAAACCATCCCAAGATGAGGGGAATCGAGTTCAAAAAACCCTGGGATGAGATTCTGAGCGCCGCTGTCCAGCTCGAGGATCACCTCAACCACCTTTCCGTCCACTGCGGCGGTCTGGTGATCGTGCCCGATGAGGTTCGCCGCTACTGCCCGGTGGAAATCTCTGCGAGCGGGGTTCAGGTGCTCCAGTGGGAAAAGGATTCGGTGGAGGACGCAGGGCTTGTCAAGATAGATATCCTGGGCAACCGGAGCCTTGCCGTTATCCGGGATGCCCTCGATCTGGTCGAGAGGAATTATGGGCGACGGATCGATTACGCAAGCTGGAACCCCATGAGCGATCCCAAGACGGTGGAGATCTTTTACCGGGGTAATACATTCGGTGTCTTCTATTTTGAGAGCCCCGCCACTAGGCAGGTGCTGGAAAAGGTCAGCTCCGGCTTTACCCTTGAGGAGTACTCCCGACTGGACCACTTCCATCTCAATGTGGTGGTTACCTCCATCATCAGACCGGCCTCAAACCAGAGCATCAGGACGTGGGTATCCAGGCTCCATGGTGAGCCCTGGAACGCACCCCACCCCCTCTTAAGGCCAGTTCTGGAGGAGACCTTGGGGGTCATGGTCTTTCAGGAGCAGTTGAGCCAGGCAGCCATGTACCTGGCCGGGTTTGATCCTGCGCAGGCCGATACCCTGAGGAAGGTGGTCAGCAAAAAGCACAGGGAGAAAAAACTTCAGGACTTTTATACTCGATTTGTTCAGGGGGCCCGCAAGCGGGGTGTGAGCCTGGAGGTGATAGAGGACGTCTGGCAGATGATGATGGGCTTTGAGGGCTACAGTTTCTGCAAGCCGCACTCGGCCAGCTACACCCTAGTGGCTTACAAGTCCGCCTATCTCAGGGTCCACTATCCGGCCGAGTTCATGGCGTCTGTCATCTCCAATGGCGGCGGGTATTACTCCACATTCGGATATCTGTCGGAAGCCAGACGGATGGGGCTCGAAATCCTGCCTCCCGATATCAACCACAGCGAGATCAAGTATACCGGTCGGAACAGGGAGATCCGGGTCGGTCTCATGCAATTAAAGGCCCTCTCCCAGGAGGCTCGGGAGCTCATCATCCATGAGCGGTCCAAACGCGGTCCCTTCACTGGCCTTGAGGATTTTCTACTCAGAATTGGTCACCATCTCCGCTTCCAGGATGTCAGGATCCTGATCAAGGCGGGTTGCTTTGATAGCATTGCCCGTGGCTTAAGCAGGCCCTCCGTGATGTGGCAGGCCCTTCGATTCTACGGGGGGGAGCACCAGGAGGAAAACCCCCCTACCCTGCTCTCCACACCTCCTACTTTCTCTCCCTTAAAACAACCTCCTTATCCAGAAAGCCTCATGTTGAAACATGAGCTGGAAACCCTGGGCCTCCTCCTTTCCCTCCACCCCCTCAACCAATACGAGGACATCGTAAAAGGATTGGATTATGTCAGGGCCAAGGACCTCCATGCCCATGTGGGGAAAAAGGTGACCACCATCGGGTGGTTGGTGACCGGTAAGACGGTGCGTACGAGGGATGGGGAGCCCATGAAGTTCGTCTCCTTTGAGGATACCACCGGCCTCTATGAAACCGTGTTCTTCCCAAAGGTATACAACGGGTTTTGTCACATGCTGAATGAGATGCGCCCCTATATCCTCAAGGGGAAGGTAGAGGAGGACTTCGGTTCCATATCACTGACGGTGAGCTGGATAGGATTTCTGGACAGATACAAACGAAAGGTCTCCCGCCCGCCTCGCCTGAGCGAGAGCGATGGCAGGCAGGCACAAGACCTCCTGCCATAGCCTAACCCAAGAACCGCATATCTTGTGGACGCTTCTCCCTTGACATACAAACCCACTTCACCTATGTTTTCAATCCAACTAAGGGAGTTCTCATCATTCCACGTAGGCATCTCAGGGCTTTTTGTAAAGAAGAATGCAAGACCCTCCTTTACCATGATCCACAACTGGGCAGAAGACATGATGGTATCTCCACGGTCCGTTGCCAGGGTGGAAGAAGGCGGTCTTTTCTTGAACAACTACAGCTGTATGAAACCCGTAGCTTCCCTGCAAATGTATCCCGCCACAAATCTGGCTAAGAAAGATGCCGCTGCTCGTTTTTACACCATCATCGTCGACATTCCTGGATTGCCCCCTGAATCGAAAGCGGAAATAGACAGGGCGATTGAAGAGAGCGAAAAAGACATGATGTGAGAGCTGGGGGCTGGATCGGTTCTTAGATCATTTGCGGGAAGCGGGAAGGCGCCCTGTTTTAATCAAGGGAAAGATGCTTGCTATGATGGCGTAGGTTTCGCTTTCCAAGCGGACTCAAGAAATTCTACCTTTGAGGATTGAAGATGAATGAGATCAAGTTTCATGGACGTGGAGGCCAGGGGGTCGTCATGGCCTCCCAGATGCTCGGTTTGGCCTTTTTCAAGGCCGGGATGTATCCCCAGTGTTACTCGCTGTTTGGCGGGGAGCGGCGGGGTGTCCCTGTGGTGAGTTTTCTGCGTGTGGACAAGGAGAGGATTTTTCTGAAATGTGACATCAGGTATCCGGATGAACTCCTCTATTTTGATGCGACCCTCGTCAACCTGGAGGAGATCCTATCTCTCATGAAGCCGGGGTCGCGGATCTTGATCAATACTTCTAAGGGCAGGGAATTTTACAGAGAGATGTCCGAGTATACGCTCGGGTTGATCAACGGGACGGGAATCGCCGAGGATCTGGGGCTGGGGCACGTGATCAATACGACGTTGCTGGGGGCCTATTGCCGGTTCAACCCGGACCTTTCCATGGGGCATCTGATCGAGGCGGTGCGGGAAATGGTGCCGGCCAAGGAGGAGACCAATCTTGAGGCTGTCAAAAGGGGATACGACAATCTGAGAATCTTCCATCCGGACACATGATATGAGTGAACGGCGATGTATTGACCCAGAATTGATCATCCCCATATCCCGGTTCAGTACCGAGGCATTCAAGACCGGGACGTGGGGAACCCGTCGCCCTGTTCATGAGGACAAGGTCTCTCCCTGCCGGGTGGCGTGTCCTGCGGGGAACAACATCCCCATGGCGCTGGCGAAGGCGTCCCTGGGGGACTATGACGGGGCGCTGGCAGCCTTTCTGGAGGAAAGTCCCTTGCCAGGAGTGTGCGGTCGGGCGTGTTACCACCTCTGCGAGGGGGAGTGCAACCGTGGTCAGTGGGACGGCGCGGTGCACATCCAGGCCTTGGAACGGGCGGCATCGGAATTGGGAACGGCGCGACCTCAGGCCCTGACGGATGCGGGTAAGGACCTCCCGGTAGCCGTGGTGGGATCGGGTCCGGCCGGTCTTAGCGCGGCCTATCACCTGGCCCGCATGGGTCACCCGGTGACCCTGGTGGAGTCGGAGGAGGCGCTTGGTGGTCTGCTCAGGTGGGGAATCCCCCAGTATCGAGTGCCGATGGGGGCCCTTGAAAGAGACCTGGCCAGGATCCTCTCTCTGGATATACGTGTGCAGACCGGGACTCGATTAAACGGGACCCTGCTGGAAGAGCTGCGGAGCAGTCACAAGGCTGTTTTTCTGGCCCTGGGTGCCCAGCGCAGCCTGGGCGTTGACATTCCCGGCAACACGCTCCCGGAGGTCTGGCTCGGCCTGGATTTCCTGAAGGCGGTGAGGCAGGGGGCCCTTGGTGGAATCCAGGGCAGGGTTGTCGTGGTGGGCGGCGGGAATGTAGCTATTGACGCGGCCCTGACGGCGCGGAGACTTGGAGCGAGGGGGGTGGATCTGGTCTGTCTTGAGCAGCGAGAAGAGATGCCTGCCCATGAGCGGGAGATCTCCGATGCCCTGGAGGAAGGGCTGGCATTCCACAACGGGTGGGGGCCCAAAGGTATCCGGGATAAGAACGGCAAGGTGGGGGGCGTGGAATGCGTCCGATGTCTCTCGGTATTTGACGGTGAGGGCAAGTTCAATCCCTCCTATGACGAGGGTTCAACCCTGGATCTGGAGGCAGACCATGTGATCCTGGCAACTGGACAGGCGCCGGATCTCTCTGCGCTTGAGGAAGGTGGGCCTTTTAGCGAGGCCCTCGGCAGCGCTTTGCGGGTCGAAGAAAGCACTCTGGAGACGGGTATTTCGGGGATCTATGCCGGAGGGGATATGGTCAAGGCGCCGGGTTCTGTGATGGAGGCCATTGCAGCCGGAAAACGTGCGGCCCTGGCTATTCACCTGGCGACTCTGGGGAAATCCTTGGAAGAGGCCGAGGGCCGTGTTTTGATGGGAGAGGGGGCCACCTTTTCTATTCATGCGCTGTTCCATGAGCGTTCCGGTTGGGAGCCCAGTAAGGTTGTTCGATTCGAGGAACTGGAGCCCCTGTTTTTAGACGACACGCCGAGGAGAGAACTTGCCCGGGTCCGGCCAGAGCTTCGGACGCAATTCCGGGAGATCAATCTGTCAGTGAAATCGGAGGAGGCAGCCGAACTGGCGGGTCGGTGTTTTTTCTGCGGAACCTGCACGGGTTGCGATCGGTGTTATCTTTACTGTCCGGAAAATTCAATCGTGCCTCCCGATGCAGAGAAGGCCAAATACGAAGCCAATGACGACTACTGCAAAGGCTGTGCTGCTTGTGCGGCGGTGTGTCCGCGAGGCGTGATGAGCATGGGTGAGGCAAAATGAAGAAGTTTCTTGCAGGTAATCAGGCAGTGGCCGAGGCGGTACGCCTCTGCCGTACTCAGTTTGTGGCGGCCTATCCGATCACACCCCAGACCCCTATATATGAGAAGCTTTCCGACTGGGAGGCGGCGGGGGACCTGGGCGGAGAAATGATGCGGACGGAGTCGGAGCACTCTGCCATGGCGGCCTGTCTTTCGGCCTCCCTGGCGGGGGCCCGGACCTTTACGGCGACATCCTCCCAGGGGCTGGCCCTGATGCACGAGATGCTTCACTTTGCGGCGGGGTGCCGGACGGCTGTGGTGATGGCCGTGGTCAATCGGACCCTGGCGGGACCCTGGGCCTTCTGGAGTGATCAGACCGACAGTCTGTCCCAGCGTGACACGGGATGGATGCAGATCTACTGCGAAGACAATCAGGAGGCCCTGGACACCGTGATCCAGGCCTACCGGATCGCGGAAAAGGTGCTTCTTCCCTGTATGGTGGTCATTGAGGCGTACTTTATCTCCCACCTTATGGAGCCGGTGGAGGTGCCGGCCCCGGAGCTGGTGGACCGATTTGTTCCGCCGGTGAATATCCCCCGACGATTTGATCTGGAGGACCCCGGATATGTGTTGTCCACGGTGAGCCAGAAGCAGTTCATGGGATACCGACAACTGAGTCAGGAGGCGATGATGTGCGCCCTGGAGGTGATGGCTGATGTGGACCGGGAGTTTTCGGAGGTCTTTGGCCGGGGTTACGGCCTGATCGAGGCGGACGGGGTTGAGCATGCGGATCTGGTGCTGGTCACTACGGGCACGATTACCTCGACGGCACGGGTGGCCCTGGACAGTTTGCGGGAGAGGGGCTACAAGATTGGACTGTTGAAGATCCGTGTTTTCAGGCCCTTTCCGACCGAGGCCCTTCGAAGGGTCCTGGATGATGTCCCGCGGATCGCAGTCCTTGAACGGAATATATCACTGGGCCGTGAGGGGATCTTCTGCTCCGAGCTGAAATCGGCCCTTGTCAACAGCCCTGTTCGACACCGTATTCAGGGTTATCTGGCGGGTCTTGGGGGAAGCAACGTGGACCCGGATCTCATCGAGCGGGTGGCGCTGGACGCCCTTGAACGCAAAGAGGCCACAGACGGGCCGATTTGGATGATGGAGGAGGAGTGATGTTGATGGGAGAGAAAACGCGTCCGGAAGAGGTGATGCGATCGGGGCACGCAGCCTGTCCGGGGTGTGGGTTAGCCATGGGCATGCGGCTGGTGGTTCAGGCCCTTGGGAAGAGGGCGGTGCTGGTTGTGGTGCCTTCCTGTGTGGCGGTGGTATCGGGGCCCTATCCCCACGGGGCTTTTGGCGTGCCCATGTTTCATTCGGCCTTTGAGATTGCAGCCCCTACGGCCGCAGGCATATCCCGGGCGCTGGATATTCAGGGTCAAGGGGACGTTCCGGTGCTTGCCTTTGCGGGAGATGGGGGGACCTTTGATATCGGTCTGCAGTCCTTGTCAGGTGCGGCGGACAGGAACGAGAACCTCATCTATGTGTGCATGGACAACGAGGCGTACATGAACACGGGGATCCAGGTGAGCTCGGCCACCCCCAGATACGCCTGGACTGGAACTTCACCGAGGGGAAATACGCGGCGGAAGAAGCAGATCATGGAGCTTATAGCGGCCCACCGGATACCCTATGCGGCCACGGCCTGCATTGGTTTTCCCGAAGATCTGATACGGAAGGTGAAGCGTGCCAGGGAGCTGAAGGGGACGCGGTTTCTACATGTTCTATCTCCCTGCCCGACAGGCTGGAAGATGGCCGAGCACATGTCGCCCAAGGTGTCGGTGGCGGCGGTGGAGACGAATATCTTCCCGCTCTATGAGGTCGTAAAAGGCCTGGAGTACACCATTAACCATGAGCCCAAAAGACTGCCCGTGGAGGCTTACCTGTCCCTGCAGGGCCGTTACAAGCACCTGCGAGCAGAGGAGATCAGCGCCATCCAGACAGAGACAGATCGCAGCTGGACGGAACTCCAGAGAAGGGCGGAGCCAGAAGGCTTGTGAACTCTTCTTGACCGCTGATTGCATAAGAGGCAAGAGAATGAAAGGAGTCTCAATAAGGTTCCAAATATAGAAAAGAAGTGTATGAGAGGAGACACCCTGATTTGATGCCTTAGAGATTTTTACATGAGTACGACTTGATATCTCCAAGATGTCTGATTTCTCGCTGTTTCGTGATGATCTGAATTGTGATGGAAAATGGTGGAGAGTTTGATCACAATGCGTATTTGTTCATTCCTGAGCATTTGGAATGAAACGGCTGGTAGAGCCTATGCGTCGCAGAGAAGATGAGTTCTGGGATGGGCCGCCTTTTCATCAGCACACAAGGCAAAATGTCCTCTAGTCCGACCCACAAAAAGGGATTTCTTATCACCCAAAAAGAAACCGTCACCCAAGGCCGAAGTTTCCATCATTGAATGCATCTACGGCCCCACCTTTGGGAGCAGTCACACGCTCTGACATAATAGTCTAACCCCAAAACTCATATCCTGTGGTCCTTTTCCCCTTGACGCACAACGCTATCTCATTCTATACTCCCCCTCCAACAAAGGCAATTCGTATCATTTGGCTGTATATAGTTGCTAGCAGAGAGAGGTGAGAGATGAACAGCTCGTGGACCCTGGATATGGTAATCAACCGTGCATTAAATATCGAGGAGCAGTCCTATAAGTTGTATACCGGGGCAATCGAAAAGGTTGAGGCCCCGGAGGCCAAGGCCTTCCTCAAAGAGCTGGCAGACTGGGAGCTTGAACATAAAGCAAAGCTGTTAGCAATTAAGGACAATCCGGAGAAGATGGAGGAGTTCAACCGGGATATGCCGAAGGTCCAAGACTTGAAGATCGTCAATTACTTAGAGGATGTGCCCCTCACGGATGCATCCGATTACGAATACCAGAAGCTCCTGATATACGCTGGTAAACGTGAACAGGAGACTTTCGAGTATTACGACGATTTGGCAAAGAAGCTCGGCGGCAGCGATGTAAGCAGATTCTTTGCTCGCCTGGCAGCTGAGGAGCTGACTCACAAGAACAAAATAGAAAAAGAATACGATCAATACGTATTGCAGTGGGGTTGACCTATTCTCCACCGCCTGCTGCCTCCCCTTGTTGAATTTCGGGTGGTAATCTACTTCGCTCGAGAGGTGAGTGGTCAACGAAGACCTTTCGTTCTCAATTTTTGTTGACAAGTATGGCATTATTCTCTTAAATACTTGCATAGACCTTAGCAAGAAGCTACAAAGAGAACGACAGAAACAGGCCAGAAGGGCTTGCATGACAAAAGATCGGAACTCCTTTCTGGTTTTTTCTTTTTAAAATTGTTTAATCTCGGTTCTTATCCCAGTTGAGAGGGAGGAAAATATGTGTGAGGCCAATGCCTATCTCGTAAAGGATGGGGAAGAGAAAATCATTATGGAAAACGTGGATATCCTAAGACCTGAGGAAAATGGTATATATCTTCAGGACATCTTCGGTGGACAACGCACGATCAAAGCAAGGATCAAGGAGATGAACCTCGTCGAGCACAGGATCTTGCTGGAAGAAGAATAAACCACCCTTTTATCCTGGATGACTGGTCGCGCATTCGTTAACTCTATTACTCTGCTGTTCTAATCCCTGCCCTAAAGCGCCCGTGATGAATCAAGAAACCCTCCTGCCCCTAGTTCACGATAATGAGCTAGGGGTAAGGGAGAATTTTTTAATTGCTTATATCAGCAGATATTGTAGTATTCCAACTTTGAGTACTATTATCACTTCTTTTTAAAACAGTTGAGCAGTCGATCAAACGAATTGAAAAACCTAATAGCTTCCTTTATTAAATATATCCAGACAGAGAAGGGATACTCTGTACACACAATCAGGAACTACGAAAGTGACCTGAGACAATTTGGCAAATTTGTCGCAGCCAGAAGTGGTGTAAAGGATGGCGATCCGGGAATTGGCTTAGTAGATCATACGCTCATCAGATCATATCTGGCAGCGCTCTTTGATAAACACCGGAGAACAACAATTGCCCGCAAGCTGTCCGCACTAAAATCCTTTTACGGGTTCCTGGAATTGAGGGGACTTGCCCCTGTAAATCCCGCGGCAGAGATAACCACTCCCAGACAAGAAAGGCATATCCCTACCTACCTCCCCGTAGATGACATGTTCGCCTTACTGGAACAACCTGACAGGGAAGGGGAGTTTGGGCTCAGGGATCTGGCCATTCTGGAGCTACTTTACTCAACTGGTCTCAGGGTCAGCGAACTCGTCGCGTTAGACATAGAGAGATTAGACCTCAACTCTCGTCTTGTGAGGGTCTCAGGTAAAGGTGGAAAGGAAAGGCTTCTCCCCGTTGGGAGAAAGGCCATTGCTGCTATTAGAGAATATCTCGGACACACGGGGGAGAGAAGGAAAAAGGCTGGATATGGCAAGGGTGATGGCCCTGTGTTCCTTAACTATAGGGGAGGAAGGCTTTCGGCCAGGAGTGTGAACAGACTAGTCAAAAGGTACTCGAGAAAATGCGGTATCACGGTGGAAATCAGTCCCCATTCTTTGCGCCATACCTTTGCAACCCATCTCCTGGATGGTGGCGCAGATTTAAGATCAATCCAGGAGCTATTGGGCCATGTAAACCTTTCATCTACCCAAAAATACACGCATGTGAGCATAGACAAGTTAGTCGAGGTCTATGATAAAGCTCATCCAAGAAGCTAAGGGGTTAGGCCTGAGCCCGATCTATTCTACGGAGGATTTCTTGGTACTGGGAAATACAAAGAGCAGTAAGTCAAGTGAGAGGATCAAGGGGACCACAATTCTTTCCGTCAGGAAAGAGGGGTACGGGATTATGGCTGCAGACGGACAGGTGACACTGGAAAACACAATTATAAAGCAAAAGGCTAAAAAGCTCAGGCTTATGTACAATGATCAGGTCCTGGTCGGCTTTGCTGGAGCAACGGCAGATGCCTTTTCTCTTTTTGAAAGACTCGACGGAAAGCTGGAAAAATTCAACGGGAACCTGCCCAGGGCAGCAGTCGAGTTAGCCAAGGATTGGAGAACGGATAAAATTCTCCGCAGGTTAGAGGCCCTGCTCCTTGCCATGGACAGGGAACATACCCTTATACTATCAGGCAATGGAGATGTGATTGAACCGGATGAAGATGTGGCCGCTATTGGTTCCGGGGGTCCATATGCCTTGGCTGCTGCCAGAGCACTCATGGCTCACTCTAACTTAGATGCCAGATCTATAGCCATTGAATCAATGAAAATCGCGGCCTCTATCTGCCTCTATACCAATGAGGAGTTTGAGGTGAAATCCCTGCCTGACCTGAAAGGAAATATCCGACATTAGCTGAATAGTGTTACATTTCGGCCCCTTAAACCTAAGATGGAAATCTTAATGGATAGGAATGACGGGAGAGGAAAGGACATGAAGGTCCTAACTCCAAGGGAGATCGTCTCCGAGCTGGATAGGTATATAGTTGGACAGGGCAAGGCAAAACGCTCTGTGGCTATAGCCCTCAGGAATCGATGGCGGAGACAACAGGTCCCCCGGGAGTTAAGAGACGAAATAGCCCCCAAAAATATCATCATGATAGGCCCCACAGGTGTGGGAAAAACGGAGATAGCAAGACGGCTTGCCCGACTAGCCAACTCCCCTTTCTTAAAGGTAGAGGCCTCCAAATTTACTGAAGTTGGTTATGTGGGCAGAGACGTAGAGAGCATGATCAGGGATTTGACTGAGCTGGCTGTGAATATGGCCAAGCAAGAGGAGCAGGAAAAGGTGAAGACGAGGGCAATGGAGCTAGCAGAAGATAAGTTATTGGACATCCTCCTTCCGAAACCAAAAAAGGAAATAGAGGAGGATACCGAGGAAAAAAGAGAAAGCATGCTCGAGGTAGTGAAAGACGAACCCGCTGATCCTAACTCTACCAGGGAGAAACTGAGGCGTCTGTTAAGCAAGGGGAAACTTGATGAAAGGTATGTGGACCTAGAGGTAACCGATAAGCCCTTTCCGCTTATAGAGATCTTTTCCGGTACCGGCCTCGAGGAGATGGATATAAATGTGAAGGAGATCTTCGGGCAGATTCTGCCGGCCAAGACCAAGAAGAGGAAGGTGAGGGTGAAAGAGGCAGTCGAGATACTAACACAGCAAGAGTCACAGAAGCTGATTGATCTTGATAAGGTTGTTGAAGAGGCCATTCGCAGGACAGAACAAAACGGGATCATCTTCCTGGACGAACTGGACAAGATAGTTGGCAGTGAGTCAACATCCGGCCCAGATGTATCGAGGGAGGGAGTACAAAGGGATCTGCTTCCAATAGTGGAGGGATCAACAGTCCTCACAAAATACGGAATGGTAAAGACCGATCATATCCTATTCATTGCATCCGGGGCCTTTCACGGAAGTAAACCCTCTGACCTCTTACCTGAACTTCAGGGACGTTTCCCTATCAGGGTAGAGCTCAACCCCCTTACAGAGAAGGATTTCGTTATGATACTAACAGAGCCTCAAAACGCGTTGATAGCTCAATACAAGGCCCTGTTGGCCACTGAAGGAATAAGGTTAGACTTTACGGGATCAGCTATTGCCGAGATAGCAAAAATGGCCTATGAGGCCAATGAGACCATGGAAAATATAGGCGCACGTCGGTTGCATACTGTAATGGAGGCACTTTTAGATGATATCTCCTTCAATGCATCGGACACGGAAGAGGGAGAGATAACCATTGATAAGGATTACGTGAGAGAGAAGTTAAGTGAGATCCTTGAGGATATAAATCTGAGCAGGTACATTCTCTAGGAATGAGGTAGGGTTCAGATGGACAGCGAGGTAGATAGGGCGAGAATCCTGATTGAGGTACTGCCGTACATACGAAAATTCAACGGACAGACTATGGTCATCAAGTATGGCGGCCATGCCATGGTCGATGACAAACTGAAAAAGGGCTTTGCCCTGGATATTATCCTCATGAAATACGTTGGCCTCAACCCAGTGGTTGTTCACGGAGGCGGGCCCCAGATAGGAGAATTCTTGGGCAAAATGTCCATAAAATCGAATTTCGTCAGGGGCCACAGGGTTACTGATGAGAAGACTATGGACGTGGTGGAGATGGTGCTTGCTGGCAAGGTAAATAAGGAGATCGTCGCCACCATAAACCAACATGGTGGCCAGGCAGTTGGTCTCTCGGGTAAAGACGGCCATCTTATTACCGCCCGAAAGCTTCAGTTTGTATCAGGCCCTGAGACGGGGGATAGGTTCGATAACCCCCCTGAGATAATAGATATTGGTCTGGTGGGCGAGGTTGTCTCCGTTAACGACCGGATAATAAAGAGCCTTATAGATAACGGGTTTATCCCCGTCATTGCCCCTGTCGGGGTTGGCAAGGATAATGAGACCTACAATATAAACGCCGATCTTGTGGCAGGTCATATTGCCTCATCTCTCAAGGCCAGAAAGCTCATCTTACTGACCGATATAGAGGGTGTTCTTGGCAGGGATGGTAACCTTATCACCAGCCTCACGGCGGAGGATGCCAATCATATGATAGCGGACGGGTCTATTAAAGAAGGCATGATCCCAAAGCTTCAATGTAGCCTTGAAGCCCTCAAAGGTGGAGTGGAAAAGGTCCATGTCATCGATGGCAGGAAGGAACACTCCCTGCTTCTAGAGATATTTACAGATAGAGGAGTGGGAACAGAGATAATTCCCAATTAGACCTAATGCCCCTCAGTACTATAGACAGGGCGGATACATTCATGTTCATGACCTACAGGCGCTCTCCCATCACCTTGGTCAAGGGAGATGGCTGCCGGCTGTGGGATGAAGACGGTAAGGAATATATTGATTTTGTCGGAGGAATCGCTGTCTGCAACCTTGGTCACAGCTCACCTCTAGTAACCAATGCCGTGTACGAGCAGTCAAAAAAACTCGTCCATGTTTCCAACCTCTTCTACACCCAGCCGCAGACGGAACTTGCCCAAGTCCTGATAGAGAACTCCTTTGCAGCAAGAGTGTTCTTTTGCAACAGCGGTGCAGAGGCCAACGAGGCAGCCATAAAACTGGCCAGGCGTTACTCAAGGGAGAAATTTGGACCAGAAAGACATGTTATCATAACCATGGACAACTCATTTCACGGCCGAACAATGGCCACCCTCTCTGCTACAGGTCAAGAGAAGATCAAGAAGGGCTTTGCCCCCTTGCTTCAAGGCTTCAGATATGTGCCCTTTAATGACCTGAAGAACCTAAGGTCTGCCATTGATGGATCTGTCTGTGCAGTACTGTTAGAACCGATACAAGGTGAAGGTGGGGTTGTTCTGCCTGATCCCGATTACCTGAAAGGCGTCAGGGAGATCTGTAGAGAGCATGCTGTCCTGCTGATATTAGACGAGGTGCAGGTTGGTATGGGAAGAACAGGGAAACTTTTTGCCCATCAACATTTTGGAATAACGCCTGATATAATGACCTTGGCCAAGGCCTTGGGCAATGGATTGCCCATAGGTGCTATGCTGGCTACGGGGGAATTAGCTGACGCCTTTGGCCCAGGGAGTCATGCTTCTACATTTGGGGGAACGCCCCTTATAACCGCAGGTGCCCTCGCGGTTGTAAAGAGCCTTCTCAATGATGGCTGGATTGAAAATGCCAGAGAGATGGGAGTCTATTTCAAGACCGGGCTAACCACCCTCCAAGGGAAATATAGCATCATAAGGGACGTCAGGGGGCTAGGACTATTACTGGGCTTAGAGTTCGACAGAGACGTAGCCGGTATTGCGAGTGTCTGCATGGAGAGGGGTTTCTTGATAAACTGTGTCCAGGAAAGGGTTCTTAGATTTGTTCCTCCCTTGATTATCGGGAGAGAGGAGATCAACCTATTGATCAACTGCCTGGATGTGGTATTCAAGGAAATCTAGGTATGAAAGGTGATCCCTTAACCCCCAGGGTGGGCCTCTACAGAACGGAAACCGGTCGGGTTTAGACCCTTAACAAATGACCAAAAATGTCTTTCTAAAAGCACTATGTACCTATAGGAGAGAGAGCCATAATGACTGAAAGGATGAAGAAGATTGTATTAGCTTACTCCGGTGGCCTTGACACATCGGTCATACCATCCTGGCTTAAGGAGACTTACGATTGCCCTGTCGTTGCCTATACAGCTGATCTTGGCCAGGAAGAAGGCATTGATGGACTAAAGAAAAGGGCCATGCAAGCAGGTGCGGACGAAGTAATTGTCGAGGATCTCAGGGAAGAGTTCGTAAGCGAATTCGTGTGGCCAGCCTTGAGGGCCAATGCCATTTATGAGAATAACTACCTTTTAGGTACCTCTCTTGCACGGCCGGTTATAGCTAAACATCAGGTAGCCGTAGCCAAGAACATAGGTGCTGATTCAGTGAGCCATGGCGCCACTGGAAAGGGCAACGATCAGGTCAGGTTTGAGTTGGCATACATGGCCTTAGATCCAACGCTAAGGATCATCGCTCCATGGAAGATATGGGATTTCAAGGGAAGAGAGGACCTCATTAGATACGCCACAAAAAAGGGTATACCCATTCCCGTTACCAAGGAAAGGCCTTACAGCAGTGACAGGAACCTTCTCCATATAAGCTTTGAGGGCGGAGTCCTGGAGGATCCATGGCAGGAACCATCTGAGGATATGTTTGTCATGTCCGTATCACCCCAGAATGCCCCAGACAAGGCAACTTATGTGGAGATAGATTTTGAGGATGGAAACCCCGTGGCCATTGATGGAGTAAGGCTTTCGCCCGCAAACCTCCTTAAGAGACTCAATGAGTTAGGGGGCAAGAACGGCATCGGTCGAGTTGATATGGTGGAAAACAGATATGTGGGTATGAAATCGAGGGGTGTCTATGAGACCCCGGGTGGGAGCATCTTAAGGATTGCTCACATTGCAATCGAATCCATTACCATGGACAGGGAGGTTATGCATATAAGGGACGGCCTGACACCTAAGTACTCGGAGATGATTTACTATGGGTACTGGTTCGCCCCTGAAAGACAGATGCTCCAGGGTCTTATTGATGAGACGCAGCGAAACGTTACTGGTAGAGTGCGGCTTAAACTGTATAAAGGTAACTGCACTGTAGTAGGGAGAAAATCTGACTTCTCCCTGTACAGTGACGAATTCGTCACATTCGAAGGGGATACAGTATATAACCAGAAGGATGCAGAGGGCTTTATCAGACTTAGTGGGCTTCGATTGAAGATTGCAAATCTCATGAGACAGGGAAAGTAAATGCCCGACAAGCTCTGGGGAGGTCGGTTCAGATCCGACACTGATAAACTCGTGGATAGCTTCAATGCCTCCATACATTTCGATAGGAGGCTCTTTAGGGAGGATATTGAAGGAAGCATCGCATACTGCAAGATGCTTGCAAAACAGGGTATAATCAGCAAGGAGGAGGCTGCAACGATCCTCAATGCCTTACGGGAAATTCACGGTGAAATAGAAAGAGGCACGTTTGCATTTGAGGAAACCCTGGAGGATATCCATACACATATTGAAAAGGCTCTGGTAGAAAAGCTTGGCCCGTTAGGTGAGACTATCTACACTGGAAGAAGCAGAAACGACCAGATAGCCCTCGATACGAGATTGTATATAAGGAATGCAATTATAAAGATCATCACCCTCATAAAGGATTTTCAGTTATCCTTGGTCGAGCTGGCAGAAGAGAATCTGGATCTGATTATGCCGGGTTACACTCATCTCCAAAGGGCCCAACCTGTGCTTTTAGCCCACCATCTGCTGGCCTACTATGAGATGTTGAAGAGAGATGCGGAAAGATATGAGGGAGCCTTAAAGAGAACAAACGTCCTTCCCCTGGGTAGCGCAGCATTGGGTGGAACCACTTTTGATGTCGACAGGGAATTTTTGGCCAGGGAGTTAAAGCTGGAAGACATAAGCTTTAATAGCATGGATGCGGTTTCTGACAGGGATTACGTATTGGAGTTTATCTTTACCTCTGCCGTTTTAATGATGCATCTTTCTCGACTCTGTGAGGAACTGGTTATTTGGTCAACTCAGGAGTTTGATTTTGTAGAGATCTCGGATGCGTTTAGTACTGGTAGCAGCATAATGCCACAGAAGAAAAATCCGGATGTACCCGAGCTCATCAGGGGCAAAACCGGAAGAGTATACGGTAACTTGGTCTCCCTGCTAACGGCAATGAAGGGCCTTCCCCTTACCTATAACAAGGATATGCAGGAAGACAAGGAACCCCTCTTCGATACTGTTGACACAGTAAAAAAATCACTCACGATATTTTCCAGGCTCCTAGAAGAAATAGACTTCAGAGAAGAGAGTATCAAAAAGGCAACCGAGAAGGGATATCTGGTTGCAACGGACCTGGCCGATTACCTGGTTACCAAGGGGATGACATTCAGGAAAGCCCATCAGCTCGTAGGTGATATGATCCTGTCAGCAAAAGAGAAGGAAAAGGAATTACACCAGTTGGACCTTAGCGAAATGAGACGCTTCAGCACCCTTATTGAGGAGGACGTGTACGAATGGCTTGATACACTATCATGTATTAAACGCAGAGATATAAAGGGGGGAACCGGACCTGAGGCGGTTAAAAAGGCATTAGTAAAGGCAAAGGAGGAGCTTAGATCATGAAGGCTAAGAATTTGATGAGGCTCCTTTTTCTGATGTCGCTTCTCATAATATCGATAGGTTGTGGAAAAAAAGGACCACCTACCCTACCCCAAAAACCGTCCTCTTTAGTCCGAATAGAGCACGAAGTCCAACGCTCAAGGCCCACTACGCTTGGAGTTGAGTCTATCTCTTATCTCGCTGGGCAACGCTAGGAACCTGAAGACTCAATGAACCCATCACACATAACAAGAAGGAGCATATAAGGAGGTCAAATTGATGAAGGGACTACCCAATATGGGGAATCTAATGAAAAAGGCGCAACAGCTTCAGGAGAAAATAGCGAAGCTACAGGAAGAGTTGGGTGACAAGACAGTTGAGACATCGTCCGGGGGTGGAATGGTGACGGTTGTGGCAAATGGAAGACAGGAGATCGTATCTATAAAGATTGATCCAGAGGTTGCAGATGCAAGTGATATTGAGATGTTGGAGGACCTCGTTCTAGCAGCGGTCAATGATGCCCTCTATCAGGCAAGGCAAATGGTCAGCGAGGAGATGACTAAGTTGACCGGCGGGATAAAGATACCGGGCATAGTGTAATATGAGATATAGGGTATAAGTTGTGGGGATCTATCCACCATCACTGGGTAGATTAGTCGAACAATTTGGCAAACTTCCCGGCATCGGAAGGAAGTCAGCGGAGAGATTAGCCCTCCATGTCTTGAAGAGTCCAAAAGGGCTTGCAGAAGAACTCGCCCAGAGCCTTTTGGAGGTAAAAGAAAAGATCGGATTCTGTTCTATCTGCTTTAGTCTTACCGATAAGGATCCATGCCCGATCTGCACCGATCAAAGGAGGGCAAATGGCAGCATTTGCGTTGTTGAAGGGCCTGGAGACCAATTGGCCATCGAAAAATCAGGGGCCCTTAAGGGCAGATATCATATCTTGCAGGGGGTCCTCTCCCCCCTCGATGGTATCGGAGTGGAAGACCTACGCATAGCCGAGCTCATGTCACGCCTGAGAAATGAAAACATAAAGGAGGTCATACTGGCCATCAATCCAAGTGTCGAAGGGGAATCCACCGTCTCATACTTGACTGACCTCTTGAAAGGAAAGGATGTAACTGTTACAAGAATTGCCCTGGGAATTCCCCTNNCACTAAAGAGGTCCCTGGAGAACCGATCCTCCTGCGCTCCATGACCTCACGTTCAAGAGCCCTCATCCTCTTTGTCCAATTCCTCCCATTTCAGTCTCTGCGTCCTCCTCCTTCTCAGATAAGCGATGATAAAGGTAATGGTGACCAAGAGCCATAAGGTTGTTGAGCTTGTAATTATGGGGATTCGGCTGAACCTTAGCTTGAGGTAATTCTTCCATTTATCTTCTAGCTCTTCCAGACTAATACCATAAACCTCCGTCAGGACCTCTTCTAACGCCTTGCCGCCACCATATAACCTTATAAAACCATGAAAGCGGTCTCTCCCGTATTGGCTTATTAGGAAAGAAATAAGGTAGAAGCTTTCCGAGTAGGCAAGCCCTGCCCTTTCCATTTCCTGTGGAAAACCTCGGGTTATCTCCGGCAGGGGGATAAGTGAATCAGTGAGGACTGCCCGCGTCATGGTAGAGACCCTGCTCAGGTCCCATTCCTTAGACACGTACATAGCCAATCCCTCATCTAACCACCGAGGGACCTTTTCCCTTCCCTTAAATGCCCTACCCACGAAGACATGGGTCAATTCGTGTATAAAGACCTTTCTCAAGTCGATATTGCCTCTTGTGGTCGCCTTGGGGGATTTTATGATTATTAAGTTTAAACTGGGGTACGCAACCCCTATTGACCAGGAGGGGATCTCCCCTCTTGGCTGGATCTCTTGAAATAGCTTCGATGAGGGGGCGAGATACACCTTAGTCCTCTCCTCAAAGTCAGTGCCTAAATCCTCCATAATCCTCACCCTCAACTCCTCAGCCTGACCAATCAGCGATCTCATCAATCTCTCATCCTGGGCTTGGAAGTAGAAGGAGAAATGACGGGTGCTGACACTGATATAGTCGGAGGCAGAACCCACCAAAGGGGCAAGGAAGTACAGGGTGATTAGGGTAAACCAGTATCTAAACCTCGGACCCGACGTCGAACACATGGGACCTCAGATTTTTGAGTGATATGCAAATGCCGAAAGGGTCTCAAAGTATCTCCTTCCCCCAACAATAAAGGTATCATTGTGACCTGCACCCTTTACCGGGAAGAAATACTTGGGGTCTTTCGCGGCGTCGAAAAGCTTCTGCCCCATAGAGAAGGTGACAATCTCATCCTCTTTGCCGTGGATGATAAGCTTTGGAGTATCAACATAGCCGATCTTTTTCAGATTATTGTAATGGGCGGGAAGAAGAAAGGAAAACAGATGAAAAAGGGGGATGGATCTGGCCATCTCCTTTATAGATGTAAAGGAGCTCTCTATTATAATAGACCTGACCCTCCTTTTTAGGGCGATCTCTATTGCCACCGCCGCACCCAGGGAACGCCCAAAGGGAATAATGTTTGTTGATGGGATCTTCTCTCTCATTATCAGATAGTCATATGCTGCCAGTCCATCCAAATACACGCCCTTCTCCGAAGGGCTTCCTGAACTCTTTCCATAACCCCTATAGTCAAAGATAAAGACCTGAAGCCTCTGCTCCAAGAGGGGCCTAATGTTCTCAAGGCGGTGCGAGATATTTCCTGCATTCCCGTGGCAGAACAGGATAAGGGGAAATTCCTCTCTCAGGGGGAAAAACCAACCATGTAACCTTTTCCCGTCTTCAGTATGGAAATAGACATCTCGATAGTGCAGATTGACCTCATGGGGAGTGCTGTCAAAAGCGTTTTCAGGAAAGAACACAAAGAAATTTTCAATCTTTTGATAGAACAGATAAAAAGAGGCTGCTATAAGAAGAACCAGGCAGATCAAATATATCCAGCTGGTAGGCATAAAAAGCACTCTCGGAAATCTGTTGCTCTTCTCCATCACTGAGTAACCGGCAAGACCCCTTCTCACGAAATAGGAATGGAGATTAATTTCTCAGCATCAAATAGAGAACCTCATAATTAGTCTAATACATTTCAACAGAATCCATAAGGGAAATCTTAGCCCTGAAATCACACCTAGTCCCTAAGAGGTAAAGATCAAAATGAGGCAGAGGGTATTGATGATGCGGTGTGACGAATACGATTCGGAGAAGATATCGGGCATCATCAAAGAAGGCACGGAGGCGTTATGCGTTAAGTCCTCAGGGAGGATTCTCTTCAAGCCCAAGGTGTTCATCCTCATTAACATTGCTTACTGTCAGATGCCATTTAACAGATTTTTGAATCGCTTCTTTGACAATCTCGCTTGAACTGTGATAGAAGAGCAGAAAGTCAGCTCACACGCTGGTATGCATCGAAAGGGGAGAAACCATGAACGAAAGAGAACGCCTAAATGCACTGGAGGTAGCCCTGGATAACGAGGCAAGAGAGCGGGAATTCTATCTTAAGAATGCCAGCAGAACCAAGAATCCTCTTGGCAAGGCCATGTTCCAACAGATCGCAGATGAGGAGCTTGAGCACCATCAAAGGTTGAAGGAGCTGCGCGAGAGGTGGGAAGGCAAGGAAAAATGGCCTGAAACCATTCCCCTCAAGGTGAAAGATACGATCGTTATGGACATCCTGAAGCAGTCAGTGCAGAAAGCGGATAAGATGCCAGAGAGAGACGATGACGACCTGAAGGCCATTCAGACCGCCATCGATTTCGAGGCCAAAGGGGCATCCCACTATGCTAAACTCCGAGATGAGGTCTCTGATCCAAAGGAGAAGGAGTTCTTCGGCCTCCTCGCCAATATCGAGCATGAACATTACCTATCCCTCAAGGACACCGAGGAGTACCTGACTGACCCCTCCTCATGGTATGTGAAGACAGAACACCATGGCCTGAATGGCGCCTAGCAGCCATCAGAGGTGCAATATCACCGCATACCGTCATGCACCATTTACTTCAGCTGTTCGCTCTGGAGTAAGGAACCGCGCTATAACGTTTAAAGGGACTGGAAAAATACCATAATCGGCCTTATATTTTGACCTAAGAGACTAGATTTTTGCCAGGAGGATCAAGATGCCTATTTTTGAGTACCATTGTGTGGACTGCGACAAGGACTTCGAGGTCCTGGTCTTCGGTGACCAAGAGGTCTCCTGCCCCATATGCAAGGGAAGCCACCTAAATAGGCTTCTCTCTACCTTCAGCCATAAGAGCAGTGGCGAGTTCTCAAGCTCAAAGGGGCCTTCGTGCAGCTCCTGTAGCGCTACCAGTTGCAGTACCTGTAGTGGTTCATAATAGGGTACCTAGGTGGAACTCCGGGAATACAGGAACGAGGAGATACCATGGAGATCAGGGAAATCAGGTTAGAGGAATTAGATGTCGAGAGATTTATTACTGAAAAGGTCGAGGATATCTCATCGATTGTCGGTGATGGCTTGGCTATCAGTGCCCTCTCAGGTGGGGTTGATTCCTCAGTCGTCACCATGCTTGCCCATAGGGCGTTGGGTGATCGGTTCAAGACATATTTCATCGATAATGGCCTCATGAGGGAGGGAGAACCTGAACACATTGTGTCACTGTTTAAAGACTTGGGAGTAAAGGTCCAACTTATCCATGCCGAGAGAACCTTCTTTGATGCACTAAGGGGTCGAACTGACCCAGAGGAGAAAAGAGAGGCGATCACTCGCTCATTTTACAGGGATGTCTTCGCTGATTTAGTGAGACAGGCTGGCGCGACGTATCTTCTCCAAGGCACTAACTACACCGATGTCGAGGAGACCGTTGCCGGGATCAAAAGACAGCATAATATCCTCGCGCAGCTCGGCATTGATCCAGAGGAGATTTACGGGTACAGGGTTTTAGAACCACTAATACAACTGCGAAAATCAGCAATCAGAGAGGTTGCCAAAGTGCTCCATATACCAGAGGAGATCCGGAACCGGCCGCCTTTT
>JABAOC010019933.1_pt1 | contig 26109 bp, 19 predicted proteins | sample 7062161 | NCBI WGS metagenome assembly JABAOC01 (sample SAMN14538625, study PRJNA623070) | marine sediment metagenome | biome: marine biome [ENVO:00000428]; feature: marine pelagic biome [ENVO:01000023]; material: deep marine sediment [ENVO:00002113] | place: India: Gulf of Khambhat ... | reverse complement strand
TCGCTTTTGCTACTTTTTTAGGTGTAAGAACAAAAACTAGATCTGCACCTGTTCGAAGTGCTGCAAAACCTGACATTGCTGGTGCACCAATGTATGGACCACCTCCAACTATCATTACTCTACCATTATCTCCTTTATGTGATTCTTTTTTTGGTTTGGGATAAAAAGCTGAAAGTTCTCCAGGTCCGACATATTCAATTGCTTTTTTAGGGATTCCAATATCAACAATTCTTATTTCTCCACTATTTTCTCTTTTCATACCAATTTTTACATCATGAAATGTTATTGTAAAATCAGGTTTTATTGTTGTATTTGTATTAAATCCAGTTGCAATATCAACTGAAATAATTATCTTATTTTTCAAATTATTTATTTTTTTTACAATTGTTAAATATGGTTCCTTTAGACCACCTGATATACCAATTCCTAGCATGGAGTCAACAATAAGGTTACTTTTTGTCAGAATTTCATCTAATTTTTTTATTAAATCTATATCATAAATTTTAATGTTGGTTTTTTTTAATTTTTGAAAATTGCTTTTTGATATCTCTGTTTGTATGTCTCTTTCTTTTCCTATTAAAAAAACTGTTACATTATAATTTGACGATAGATATCTAGCTGCTACAAAACCATCTCCTCCATTGTTTCCTAACCCACAGACGAAAAGTATTTCATAAACATTTGATTTGTATCTATTTTTGATAAATTTGGCTATACCTTTTCCAGCATTTTCCATTAAAATTTGATTTGGAACACCATAAAATTCTGCATTTCTGTCTAGAACCTTTATTTCTTTTCCAGATANNCAATAAGTAATCTATATATGCTTCGAAACAAACAATTAATACTGGAGGAAAATAATATGATGCCTGGGCGTATGAATCCAAGGCAAATGAGTCAAATGATGAAGAGGCTTGGAATAAACGTTAAAGAAATAGATAATGTAANNAGTATATTTTTGACAATGCAAGTGTAACTATGATGGATGCACAAGGACAAAAAACTTATCAGATAATTGGTAGACCTAGAATTGTTGAAAAAAAGGAAGAAATTCCCAAGGAAGATATTGATTTGGTTGTTGAACAAACAGGTAAAAGTGTTGCAGAGGCAAAAAAAGCATTAATTGAAACAAAAGGAGATATTGCCGAAGCAATAATTAAACTTTCAAAATAATAAATTTAAAAAAAAAATTTAAATAGAAAAATTATATTTTTCTTAATTTTTTATTGCTAATAATACATTTTGTTACAAATTTTTAAAAATTTTATAAAATAAATTTTTTTTGAGACATAAAATTTAAATTGATTTTTATAATCGACCCCAAACTATGAAAAATATGGGGGAATATCAAAAATGAAAAATATTAAAATTGGCACAATTTTTATCGGATTAATATTAGTACTATCCGGTGTTGGAATAGTTTATGCTGCATGGTTTGACACATTTAATATCCATGGAACAGTAAATACTGGAAGTGTATCATGGGAAGTTTTTGATTATCACGGAACATGGGTATACAAAAATCTTGTAACAGATGAATGTATTGAATCGGAAAATCCTATTAATAATCAAGATATGCTACTAGTTGCATACGCTGAGGCAATACCTGGTGAAAAGGATTTTGATGTTAAGGTTATTTTTGACAATTTATTTCCATGTATTTGGTTTAAAACAGGTGTTTCAATAAAATATACCGGATCAATTCCTGGTAAAATTAATAATATTAATTACATTTACAATTCTGAAAACAATTGGATTGATACACTTTTATCAAGTGGCGATTTTTATACAAATATCAGAGATTCTTATAATAATATTGTTGAACTTGGACATCAACTCCATTTTAATGATGAAATAATTATTGAATTTTGGCTTCATATTCCACAGCAACAAGATTTAATGAATCTTTCAGGGAATTTTTCAGCTACATTTGAAATTATGCAATGGAATGAGTTTGCAGTATCAGAAGATGAAAATGAGATTGAACCTTTAGATATTTCAAACTATATATTATATCAAACCTCTTCTGATCTAAGTTATATAATTCCTGAAGGAAACACTGTAAATCCTGGTGGATATGTAATTATTGCAAGAGATAGCGTTAAAGCAAGTTTTGAAAACTTTTGGAGTATTGTTCTTCCATCTAATGTAGTTTTTATTAATGGTGATAATATTTTTCCATCAATTAATGGTGATGAAACCTTCGAATTGCATGATAATAATGATATTATTATTGACGGACCCACAGGGCTACCAATGATTTCATACCACACTGTTCAAAGGTTACATTCTACCTACAATCCAACACTTCCAGAAAGTTGGATAATAAGCTCTGATAGTGACGCAACTCCCGGAACTGGTGCAATTGGAGATGGAACAGCAGGACTTGTCATTAACGAATACTCTGATGCGTCAGGTACAGGAAATTGGAGATACGAGTTTATTGAGTTATATTACGATACATTGATAGCCTAGATTCTCTAAAATTTCAACTAATTGATATGGAGCAAACAGCTCTAATTCATTAAAAAAATTTATTATTATAATTTAAGAAGATTTTAGAATTTTTACATTTGTTGAAAATCTAATAAAAATATTTATAATAATATTAAATATATTATTTTTCTATAAAATGAACCTTGTTTCCAAACATTTATTGATATGGATAAGTATAGTTATTGTATTTTTTTCCTCTTTTTGTATGAATGTAATTTCTTATGAAAAAAATAAATCAACAGATATCGAAAAGCTTGCCTTTAAACAAGAAATATCAATTCCAGTAGATACAAGTCTAGACGATGTAAAATATCAACCAATTGACACACGCATTGATTTTATTCATCCCTGCTGGGCAAAAAATGAAACAATACATTCAGTTCGTGTTTGCTATGAAGATGACTTTGGATTAAATGAAATAGAATCTCAAATTTATAATTTAAGGTATATTGATGAGACACATATAAATTCATGTAGTTTGGTTTTTCTTATTCCTGAAAAATCAAATGGAAATGAAAAATACTATGTATTTTATGATTCAACTGAAACAAATCCTCCCGAGTATAGTGATCATATTACAATAGAAGATACCCATTATTTTTACGAACCTATTTCTGGGCAAAAAATTGAGTTTGATTATTATGAGGTTAAAGAGGATGGTTATGTAATATATGCTATAATACAAAAGGGTGAGCTACTAGGAAATCCTGTTGCTCATTCAGTTATAAAAATGAAACCTGAATCGCTTGTTGTTGAAACATACAATATTGAGCAAATGGGTAGTTTTGATATCAGATATGGAATTTTTAATACACCTGGTTATTATGGAACTGGATATGCAAACAAGGTAACAAAGAATCTATTGGTCGATGGAAATTTAATGGCGAAAATGAGAATCGAAAGCCAAACACCAAAAGGAGATCTTAAAACCGATAATATTTACACATATTATTATTGCCCAACTAATACAAAAAAAATTTCTGTTAATGTTTATCATGAGGTATTAAAAACAATTGATATTGAAGAACCTAGTGTTTTAGATGGAACGTTTTCTGGCATTGTTACAATCAAATCAAGAAGCGNNTCTTACTCTTTTCAGCGAAGATGAAACAATTAAAAATTATCTTGTTCCAACAAATCCTGATTCTGAAGAAAAAGAATTGGTACTTTCAACATCTGATGATATTGATTTAGGATCTAAAGGCTGGATTTCTCTAAATGATCCTTCCATAGGTGAAGCACATGGATTAATAATAGATAGAACTTCAAAATTTAATAAAGAAGAAGATGGTATACAAATTAAAGCTTATGTTAAACAAAACATTAAACTACCAGGTCTAGAAGCTGATACTGGTAGTGTTTTTTTATTAAAAAATAATTATGAAAAGGGAGGAAATCAAAAAACAGTTCTTTCTCAAGGATATAATGTAAACTTTAACATCGAATTTATGTCAGTGCAAAATGAGGGATATGAAAAAATTAATTCTGAATCAGAAATATTTCAAAAACTTATTGAAAGAAGACCAATTTTAAGAGAAAATATAACTAATGGTGATGAAGAAGAAAAAGAAAGGTATACTCTAACTGCAACCGTTCATTTAGCACCATCTTTTCCAATGGGTTCACTTCTCTCTGCTGCCTTGGGAAGAAATTTACCTTATATCTATGCAGAGTTGTACAAAGAAGGTAGTTTTAAATCTTCAGGATCAGTTGGTAGACTTCCACTTGGAAAAATTGATCTTGATTTAGAAGGAAAAAACTTGTTTCAGATATTAAAAACTGCTATTGGAATTTTTGATTGGAGGAATGCATCACTTTTCAAAAAAATTAGGTTTCCAGATTTAGAATCTGGAATATATATCATAAAAATTTTTCGAGAGAATCTACTCTTTGGTAGAGAACATAAATTTATTGGCTTTAAAATCATTGAGTTAAAAAAAGATGAAATAATTAGGATTTTTTGCAGACCTCAGGGTTCAATTAAATTATCTGTTTTAAATCAAGAAAGGGCCGGAGTTGAAAATGTAAAATTTCAGCTTCAAAGCAGTGATGTAACTATTTCTGAATCAGTGTCAGATGCAAATGGCAATGCAATTTTAAATGCACCTTGTTTTTTTTCAAAACCATACAATTTAAAAGTTGTTTATCAAGGCTTTTTAGTTGATAAAAAAGAAATTAAATTGAATTTATTAAAATGTTTAATTCCAGTTAAACAGAATTTTTTACTTGAACAAATAGACTTTAATCTTAACCTAAAAGACAAATGGGACTTTGCACCAGAAATTGATATATATCCTACACTAACAAGTGAAGAAATGATTGAACCTGTAGTTATTTCAGCAGAAAATATGGGTGAAGGAAAATATCAATTTAAAAATTTATATCCAGCAAAATATGATTTAAAAGCAAGTTACAAATCTTTTGAGCTTGAAAAAGAACTGGTAATAAAAACCAAACAAAACTTGGAATTAATATTTCCAGCTGAATATGATGTAAATATAAATATTTTCAACTCATATGGACAAAAAATTGCTGAGGGACGAGCGTTTATTTCAAGAAAGACACAGGCTATTCCAGAAGATATAAATGAAAAAGGAAAAGTTAGTTTTACAGTTCCACCTGGTGATTATGAATTGACTATTTTTTTAGAAAACGAAAAAATTGCTAAACAAAAAGCAAAGATAAGGGGTACTAAAAATATTGATATTGTTTCAACTCAAGAATCGCTCATTCATACAATAATTATATATCTTGGAATCGCTCTAGCAATTTGTTCATTTATTTTTATTTTTTTAAAGAAAAATGTTTACGCTGGAATTAAAATTTTTGTAATTGCTCTTCTAATAATTGCTCTTTTTTCTTCATGGTGGGATTTATCTGGAAAACAAAATGTTATTGAATCAAATACAAAAACTCTTTTAATTCCTTCAGAAATAATAACAATGACATCAACAACAGATGCATTAGGTGGAGAAATTAGTCAGGTTCCAGAAGAAGTGACAATGGTTCTGGGTCTTATCTCGGTTTTTTTAACAATTTCTTGTTTCATTATATTTGTTTCAATTTTTATAAAGAGTAGATTTCGAAGAACTATTAAGTTTTTCTCAGTTTTATCTATTGTTTTATTAATTCTTGTGCTTGTAATATTTATCTATGCAATGTCACAAATTACTGAAGTTTCTGTTGGAGGTTTTATTGGAAATGGTAAAATAGAAACAACTATTCCTGGAGTTTCAGAAACAATTAATTTACCTTCAACTTGGGGACCTGGAAACGGTTTTTATCTGGTATTAACTGCTGTAATTATTCTAATTTTTGGTTTATTTTTTGATACAATAAAAACAAGATACTCTGATAAATGGATTTATTTTCCTAGAGAAGTTATTAAAAGATGGGCAATTTTCAAAATTTAAATTTTGAATAAATTTTATAATTATTTTTAAAAAGAAAGAGTTGTTACAATTATTTCCTAGCATGAATAATATGAAAACAAAAAATAAGAAAGAAATTGATGATATGTTGATTTTTGATGCCCATTGTGACACTGCAAATGTTTTTTTAGATAAATCATTTTATTTTATTAATAAAAATCATAGCCATTTGAATTTTGAAAAGATTAAAAAAGGTGGTTTAAAGGCACAAGTATTTGCTATATGGGTAAGTCCTTTTTATGCACCTAACAGGTCTTTAAAAAAAGCATTAATTCTATATCAAGCTTTAAAAAAGGAGATTTTTGATTCAGATTTTGGCACACAAGTTACCTCAACAGTTGAAATGGATTCTGCAATAAAAAATAATAGACTTGCTTGCTGGTTATTTTTGGAAGGTGGACATATAATTGAAAATTCAATTGAAATTTTAGAGTTTTTGTATTTACTTGGATTTTGTGGTATGACTCTTACTCATTCTAAAAATACAGATTGGGCTGATTCTTCAGGGGATAAACCAAAATGGGATGGACTTAATAAACTTGGGAAAGAGATAATTTTTAAAATGAACAAACTAAGAATGGTAATTGATGTTTCACATTCATCAGATAAAACTGTTGAAGATGTGTTAGAAATCTCATCAAGTCCTATTATGGCGTCTCATTCTTGTGCTAGAGCGATTTGTGATATTCCTCGTAATATTTCTGATGACTTGATTAAAGAAATTGCTCGAAGAAAGGGCTTTATTGGTATCAATTTTTTTCCAGGATTTTTAAGTAAAACTGTTTATGATCAAATGATGAAGAATTTAGAAAAAAATGAAAAATGGTATCAAGAAAAAATAAAAAGTAACAAAGACAATCCCGAAATGCTCAATAAAGCAGAATTAGAATTATACATGAAAATGGTTCAAGGAAATGATAAAGTTAATTTAAATGCTTTAATAGATCATATCGCTCATATCTCTGAGGTTGGTGGAATTGATTGTGTTGGAATAGGAAGTGATTTTGATGGAATTTCCTCAACTCCAACTGATTTAACAGATGTTTCTTGTTATCCAGCACTTATAAACGGTTTATCTAGTAGAGGTTTTAATAAAATAGAAATCGAAAAAATTATGGGCTTGAATCTATTTAATTTTTTAAAGAATTTTGACAGATAATTAACAATATTTATAGGTTTTAGAGAAAGAACGACAAACGATTTTTTTCATGTTAATATTAATAAAAAATCATCAATTAAGACCGAATTATTAGAGTATAAGAGCTATATATAACAATGGATTTAATATATAATTCCACGGTCGAACAGTGGATTAATTATTTTAGGTGGATTAATTCGTTGATATGTGATAAGTTTTGACATAAATTTTAAATACCACTTATCAGATTTGAATATGTAAAAAGAGGAGGTAAGAAATGCAAAAGAAATTAATTGGAATAATTGTTTGTACGCTACTGATTACTACTGTTTTACCTACAACTGGTGTTGTTGTTAAAAATAAAGTAGAAAATTTAAGCTTTGATGTATTTGATAATCAATATAATCCTGGTTCACTAGTTGATGAATGGCCCATGTTTCAACATGACCTACAGAGAACAGGATATTCAACATCCAAAGGACCTGTTATAAATAATATAAAATGGGTCTTTCACATAGAAGCCAGTTGTGGTTCTAGTGTAGACTCATCTCCTGCTGTTGCAAATGGGAGGATCTATATTGGAACAGACACATCGTTGCCCAGCCAGTTTTACTGTCTTGATGCAGAAACAGGGGAACTGATATGGCAAACTGATATACCTGGTGGTGTAAGTGTTAGCAGTCCTGCTGTTGTGGATGGAAAGGTCTACCAAGGTAGCACATATGATTATGTTTACTGTTTTGACGCTGATACAGGAGAAACGCTATGGACTTATGATAAGGGATATGGGATTTCAAGATCTCCAGCTATTGTTAACAGTAAGGTATATATAACAAAATGCAAGGGACAGCTTTATTGTTTAGATGCAAATACTGGTGATGAACTCTGGAAATATGATATGGGAGAGTATGAGTTATCTCCTCCAACTGTATATGAAGACAAGGTGTACATTGGCTCAGAAGATTATTATTTGTACTGTTTTAATGCAGATACTGGTAGCCTGCTCTGGAGATATAACACTGGTTGGAAGGTTTTATTATTAGGTGCACCTAGTATTTTTAATGGTAATGTTATTTGTGGTGGTAGAGATACATTTTGTTTAGATGCTGAAACTGGAGATGTGATATGGAATTTTGAAGTTGTAGGGTGCACATCTGCTGTTGCCTATGGTAATGTTTATTTACATGGTTATAATCCCCATGGGTTATATTGTTTAGATGCAGATACAGGAGAACAAATCTGGTTTTATCCCACAGGTCCTCCATATACTTCTTCTCCTGCTATTGCTGATAATAAAGTCTACTTAGGATTATGGGATATTGGCAGGTTAATATGCTTAGATGCAGCAACTGGTGAGCTAATTTGGTATGGCGAAATTGGATCACCTAAGTGGTTTTTTAATTCTCCTGCCATTGCCTATGGACGGTTATACATCGGTGGTGGACCCACTCTAAATGTATATTGTTTTGAAGATCCATCTCAACCGCCATATCCTCCGGCTATCGAAGGTCCAAATATAGGTGCAATTGGTATTGAGTATGATTTCAGTATTGTTGCAAATGATCCTGATGGTGATGATGTCAGGTATAAAGTTGAATGGGGTGATGGTACAACCACCTGGTGGATTGGTCCCTATCCATGTGGTGAAAAGATAATAGTAAGCCATAAGTGGAGTAAACTTGGAACTTTTGATATAAGGGTGAGAACTAAAGATATTTATGGTATGAAAAGTGATTGGTCAGAAATACATCCGATTTCTATTATTGAGGATGAGCCTCCCAGTGCACCTAATATAAGTGGTAGAACAAGCGGGGAATCAGGTGTATATTATCATTACAGTTTTAATTCAACTGATCCTGATGGAGATGATGTGTCTTATTATATTAAATGGGGTGACGGATATATTACAGATTGGACGGCATTACAAGCTTCTGGTATTCCTTTTTCTGATGGTCATAGATGGATAGTAAATGGAAATTATACTATTGAGGCAAAAGCGAAGGATATATATGGTGCTGAGAGTGAATGGGCAGCACTTAATATAACTATTCCCAGAACCAGAACTTGGTTGAGATTTTTTGATATATTTCCAATACTTCAGAGGTTGTTGGGTTTTATAAAATAGAATTTAGGATTAATCAAGATATAATCTATCTATAGATGTTTCATCTGGAACAATTATTCATTAGACTGTTTTATATTCAGATATAAGATATAAATATCATTAATCAGATGTGAATATTGATAACAGAGGGAGTGAATATGAAGAGTAAGTTGTATTGTAAAATCCTTACAGTAGGGATAATTGTATTGTTTATTGGAGTTGGTGTTTCGAGTTCCACTGTTCAGTTAAAAAATACCCATACACATGAAAACATTGATGATGTTTATGATAATTTATCAATTAATGTATATAATCCAGATATTAATGTTTGGGGTAAACAAATATTAGCATCAGAATTAAATAGGGTTCGCTTTCCAGGAGTTACACTTGCACCAAATGGAGATTTAGTAATGGTTTATTGCAGAAGTGATAATATAGATTATTCATGTTGGATGGAGCTATGGTGCAGGATAAGTCATGATAATGGTAATAATTGGGAAGATCCATTTATGATACATAAATTCCCCTCTTATTGCGCTGAAATTGGTTTTTCATTAATTACCGCACCAAATGGAGATTTATGTTTCTTATTTTGTGATGACCATGAATGGGATGTTCATAATGGTACGGATATTTGGAGAAATAGTCATAATGGATCACAAGGTAATTGGTATTATTCAGGTAATTTCTCAGAATTTGGAAAATGTTATGTTTATGATTGGATAACTTTTGGAGATAAAATGTATGCATTTGTCAATGATCCGAATATTTTTCAAAATTGCATATCCTATCTTGGTATATCAGAGGATAGTGGTTATACTTGGTCTAAATTTGGTAATAATATCGATAATGTTGGTGGAGAATGGAGTACAATCCCACTTAATTCAGTGGCAACTCATTGGATGACTATTAACAGGTTTACAAAATTTGGAAACGGACCAAGTGGAACAAGTAGCTGTGGATCTAAAGGAAGTGGGTTACCATATTCACCATTTTTGGAGCAATATGAAACAACCGATGGTGGATTAACATGGACTGAGACAAACTCGAACTGCCCAGATGCATGTGGCACATCATCTCAGACATCTAATCAATTCAATAAAGGGAATTATATGTGGTGGCTTGATAATAAAATAATTATTGCAAATTGTGAGGGTGGTGAGTCACCTAATGCATATGCAGCAATCTGGATAAATTCTGATTATTTATCAAATTCAGCTTGGAGTAATCATATTATACTTGGGTTAGAAGGAAATTCTGGGAATGCATATAGTCGTGGATGTGTATTGCCTAAAAGACCTGGTAATATTGGTGGTTGGGGGTATGTTGTCTGGAGTGAAAATAGTAATTCCATTGTTAAAGGCGCTTGGGTTGCAAATAATGCCAGTCTTATTTGGGAATGGCCACCTGGGCCTGATAATAGACCTCCAAATTCTCCTATCATAGATGGACCAACAAATGCAAAAATAGGGATTGATTATGATTTTACTTTTAATACAACAGACCCTGATGGAGATGATATTTGGTATCATATAGGTTGGGGTGATAAAGAAATCATTTACATTTATGGACCATATCATTCAGGTGAACTGATTACACTATCTTATAACTGGTCAAGTAAAGGGAATTATATTATACAATGTAAAGCTGTGGATGAATATTATTTAGAGNNGATTAATCCCATCTAAAAGTTTTAAATACCAAGTATCTGATTTGGAATATGTATAATGAGGGAGGACCATGAATAAAAAATTGTTAAGTAAAAGTCTTGTAATAGGAATAATTGTAATTTTTATTGGAGCAGGTGTCATTCCATCAAGGGGAATAACCTTTGAAGAAAAACCTATAATACCAATAATAAATGGAAAAACACTTTATGTTGGAGGAGATGGACCTGATAACTATACAAAGATACAGGATGCTGTAGATGATGCTAGGGATGGTGATACTGTTTTTGTTTATGATGATTCAGCACCATATTATGAGCATGTAATAGTTGACGAAGAAATCGATTTGATAGGTGAAAATAAAACTTCAACATTTATTCTTGGTTGGGATTGGGGATATGTTGTAACAATATTTACTGATGGTGCAAAGGTAAGTGGTTTTACAATATCATTTTCTTTTGANNTTTTGATTACTATGGTGGAGCAATATCTATTGACTCAGGAATTAATAACATAATAAAAGGTAACAACCTACGTAGAAGCTATAACGGAATACATCTCTCAAATTCTTATAATAACACTATTATAGAAAACAATATTTGGGATTGCTATAATCATTGTATTAACTTCTTAAACTCAAATAACAATTATGTAACAGGTAATAACATAAAATCAAATGTTAATATGGGTATGTCTATTAGTTCATCTAATAACAATAATATTGTGGATAATACCTTCTCGTATAACAGACATGATATAGAACTTAGAGAATCTAGTGTAAATAATACAATATCTGGGAATAAATTTTCTAATACTATTTGTCCTTGTACAAATATAGACATCAGAGATTCAACTTGCAACACAATTATTTATAACATGATAATGACGAGTAGTACTCTAAATATTCATAATTCAAGCAACAACTCTATCATTGGTAACACTATTTACAATAGTGAAATGCCATATATTACTGAATTAAGTAATAATAATCTCATTGCCAATAACAATTTCATCCACTATAAAGATCGCGCTTATGATGAAGGAAACAACTCTTGGAATAGGGCTTATCCATTAGGCGGTAACTATTGGGATGGCTATACTGGCTCTGATGATTTTTCAGGTCCTAATCAAGATATACCCGGTTCTGATGGAATAGGTGATACAGCTTATCCAATTTCTGGTGATAATAATAAAGATAATTATCCATTAATGGAACCATGGGGAATTGAAAATCATCCACCAACTGTAAAAAAAATAGATGGTCCAACACGAGGTAAAGTAGGAATAGATTATAACTATTCATTTTTTGCAGCAGATCCTGATGGAGATGATGTTTTTTATTATATAGACTGGGGAGATGGAATAAATACTACCTGGATTGGACCTTATGCTGTTGATGAAAATATAATAATAAACCATACCTGGGTTGATGGGGGAGAATATAAAATAAGAGCAAAAGTAAAAGATATTTGGGGGAATGAAAGTCAATGGAAAATATTTATAGTTAATATGCCAAAAAACAAACGAAGCTATAATGTGAAGTTTCCTCTACTGTTTGACAGTTTACAATTTTTTATGTGTTTATTACTAGAGATATGGAGGGGATATTAATGATAAATAAGGAGATAGTGATAATACTATCAATTTTATTGATTAGTTTGAGTGCTATTCAATCAACTGCAATTAATACGGCTAATAAACCTAATATACTATCATCTTCAAATAATGTTTTATATGTCGGAGGAGTCGGACCTAATAACTATACACGGATTCAGGATGCGATAAATGATGCAAGCAATGGCTATACTGTATTTGTGTATGATGATTCTTCACCTTATTATGAAGAAATAGTAATCAATAAATCAATAAAACTTATAGGTGAAGATAAAAACACCACAATTATTAATTTTTTATATATTGGAACTGTAATTCATGTTTCTGCTGATCGGGTGAAAATTAGTGGATTCACAATAGAAGGCGGAAATAGTTATGGGATTCATGTAAATTCAAATCACAACATTATAACTGATAATATAATTAAATGGATCGAGTATTATGGAATTGCATTAAAGGATTCTACTAATACTATCATAATTAATAATTATATTGAAGAAGGTATATACATTTCTGGTTCTAGTATAAAAACAACTATAATGGGTAATAAAATCCAAGGTGGGCGTGATGGTATATTACTTTTTTCTGACAATAACACAATAATTGGAAACAACATCTCAAGGAACTATTTTCATGGCATAGTAGCTTATAGTTCCAATGGAAATATAATCACTGATAATACATTCTCTCAAACCAATAATCTTTATGGTTTATACATCGGTAGTGGAAATACTAATAACCATATTTATCATAATAACTTTATTGATAATAAGCGAAATGCATATGATGGGGGAAAAGGAAATTATTGGGATGATGGTTATCCATCTGGGGGAAATTACTGGGATGATTACACTGGTTCAGACGATAATGGTGATGGTATTGGAGATTCCCCATATATACCTGGTGCTGGTAACATAAAAGATAGGTATCCCTTAATGGAACCACATAAAAGGAATATTCCTCCAATACCTCCAATAATAACTGGTCCAATCTCTGGGCGAGTAGGAATGACATACAATTACAAATTTTTATCAATAGATCCAGAGGGAGATGATATATGGTTTTATATTAAATGGGATGATTATTCAAATAGGAAATGGGATGGACCTTATCCATCTGGTACTGAAATAACAAGGTCTTATAGATGGTCGAAAAGAGGCACCTATTCAATTAAGGCTAAGGCAATGGATGAATATTCTGATGAAAGTGAATGGTCTGAATTTGAAGTTAAAATAACAATTCCAAGAAACAGATCAATATTATGGTTGAGATTTATTGATATGTTTCCAATACTGCAGAGAATAATAAATTATATTTTATGAAGTAAAACTTTTAGGTAAAAATCCCAGTTATCTACTAGTTTATTAATAACATAATTAAACAAGAAATGAAATGATATTATTTATTGACCTTTTATTGCGTTTATTAAGAATATCCACCTATTTTAAGGCTTGGATCACCAAGAAGTTCCCACTGTTCAATCATTTGTCTCATAGCACCTGGACCTTCTTCTTCAGTAGGGGTGTATATCTCATTTACATCAAACTCATTTGCATAATCAGTTATTGCTGCGCTATATGAATCCCCTAATATCTCTTTTCCATTTACGCCATAATTATAGAAAAATCGGGGAAATAGCCAACCATCAAGTCCCTCTGTATAATTGAATCCTGGTAACCCCATTCCAAGACCAGTATTTCCCATTGAGGCAATGACACCACCATTTTTGACAGTTGATAAATACCAGCTAAAACATTTTGGTCCATGTACTCCATAACCATATGCGCGGGTTAAACCCTGGGTTAAAATATTTCTCCTTGTAACATTGATTTGGCTGTTATGGCATCCTCCTATCACTACAATTGGTAGTTTATTACCATTATGTATGTCTGGATTTCTTGGTTCCATTAATTTTTGGAGTGCACCAATAATTCCTTTTCCTTGATAAAACAATGCCCAAAAAGCGTTTAGAAACGGCATATTATACATTTGAAGAATAATTACCCTTCCACCACCTTTTGGTTTATTTGTTACCAAAACCGATGGATTTGCATGTCCAGCCATATGAATAAATCCTGCACCATTGTTTATCTCCCGCTCTGCATCAGCTTGTCCTGTAAGAGTTCCAAGGGATGTCCATAATCTTACAATTTCAAATCCCTCCATGTAGCTTGCTGAAAGATCTGTATCTATTTCTGCTTCGAAAGCATCTGGATCTTCTTCATTTGGATAGGTGTCACCTGCCATCAAAAGAAAACGATTGAACCAATCTGGATTAGCTGGACTTTCCTCATATTTAATTATCTTATCTACTAACATATTTACTTCTGAAATTGATCGACAAGCCAATCTTCCAACATTTACATCTGGACGGCAGTCTAAAATATCTTTATCTATTAACTCATAGAGTTTTGAGGTTTCATTGTATACAGATATAAATTCGGCATAAATTTTGTTTNNATTGTCTTCTATTTTATATATATCTGCATAGTAAAGATCACTTATAAAACCTGTTTCAAGAGGTTTTCCAGCATGATTATTTGTATATCGAACTGGTAAATACCATTCATATTTTTGACCCTTCATACCTCCAACCAACAATACATGACTTATTCCCCAGCTTTCAATTGCATCTTTTATACAATATTTAATTTCCTCTTGTTTATCATAGCCATTATATTGGGAGTAGATATCTTCAACTGTCTTTAGAATTGTTTTTACTCCGAAACTATTTTTATGATTAATTAAAGGTTGAAGAGCATTTGAAAATACTTTTGGAGCAATAATTAAAAGATCATATTTATCTGGAAATAACATAGGATTTTCAGGTAATTCATATATTATTTCTAAATCTATATTTTCACTGTAATAAATCTTATTTTGTGCAGGAGAATATCTTACTGGAAAACATCTAACTGAAAGATAAATAACATGATCTTCTCCATCTAGACCTACTCCAGCAGAATAAGAATATCTCTTTGGTGGATATAATTCAGCACTTTGATAAATAGCTAGATCTTTCACAAGTTCTGTTGTTACTTTCATCCCAGCAATCATTGGTAATGCCTTAGGACATGGTTGTATTTCTCTTGATAATTCTATTTCATGCTCTTCAGTAAAACTCACATCCACATTTTTTATTTTTGATCCGAATGGTAAGGTAAAAACTTTTGTAATAACAGGTAACATAGGTTTACCTGCATCTAAAATAGAAGAAGTTGATTCTGGAAGTTTCATCCGTACATAGTTACCAGCATCTTCAATGGTAGGTTTTGAAACAACAATTGATTCATTCTTGATACCAGTGTTCTTTTGATTGTTATTGGTTAATGCAACAGCACCTAATCCGCTTAGTATTAAAACTCCTACTATTAATATCGGTAGTAATTTCTTCATATTTTTCAATCCCCAATTTATATAATAATAGAGAAGTAAATAAAAATTTTTCTATAAATAATAAGGAGAAAAAAATATTAGGCTAACTCAATATTTTGCTTTACTTATCAGGATTCTATCTTCAATTTCTCTTTTTTTATTTTTTTAGGTTATATTTAAATCCCCATATCATATACTATTTTAGATTTCTTTATTAATATGGGCGGAACAAAATGAAAGCGAAAATAATAGTAGTTTTGATATTTACGCTGTTGATTGCGACTGTCTTTCCAACATCAGGAACAATAAATAATAGAATTATTGGATCATTTACCCAGCCACCTATTCAATGGGAAACAACCTATGGATGGCCAGATACAGGTTATAGTTATTTTGTTCAGCAAACTAATGATGGCGGCTATATTGCTACAGGTGTGATCTATACAACTGGAGGAACTAATGCAGAAGTATTTCTAGTAAAAACTGATGCAAATGGAAATTCTCAATGGACACAAACCTATGGAACTCCAGGTTATGATATTGGTTATTGCGTACAACAAACCACCGATGGTGGATACATTATCGCAGGGATGTACAGCGGCCATAGTTTATGGTTGATTAAAACAGACGCAAACGGTATACAACAATGGAATAACTTTTTCAGTAGTCTAATGCTTGATACCGCCTATTCTGTCGTACAAACCACAGATGGTGGCTATGCAATTGTAGGAGGATACACCTACGCACCTGGACCCCCTGATATGTGGATAATAAAGACAGATTCTAACGGGAACAAACAATGGGAACGAAAAGTCGGTGGTGGTAGTGCAGAATATGGGCATTGTATACGTCAAACTACAGATGGTGGCTATATCATAGTTGGGTACACAGATTCTTTTGGTGCAGGACAAGAAGATGCTGAATTGGTAAAGTTAGATAACGGTGGAAATATTTTGTGGATTAAGTATTATGGTGGAAATAATGATGATAGAGGCAACTCAGTCCGCCAGACCAGTGATGGCGGTTACATTATTTCAGGATATACTAAGTCCTTTGGAGCAGGACAGTCTGATGTTTATTTGATTAAGACTGATGGCAGTGGTAATCTTTTATGGTCTCAGACCTATGGTGGGACAAATGATGATCAAGGTAATTCTGTTCGTCAAACATCAGATGGAGGTTATATAATATGTGGTACAACTCAATCTTATGGCTCAGGAGGTGTTGATGTCTATTTAATTAAAACAGATAACGTAGGTACCAAACAATGGGATGATACCTATGGTGGATTAGGTAACGATGATGGCCAATGTGCAGATCAAACAACAGATAGTTACTATATTATTGCTGGGACAAAATTTACCACATATAATGAGTTCTGGTTAATAAAATTAGGAATATCTACAAACCAACCACCAAATAAACCAACAAAACCATCAGGTCAAACAAATGGAAAAATAGGGACATCTTACACGTATTCTTCAACTGCTATAGATCCCGATGGAGATCAAATATATTACTGGTTTGATTGGGGAGATGGCACAAATAGTGGTTGGGTTGGACCATATAAATCTGGTTTGTCAGGAAGTGCCAGTCACACATGGACAACACAGGCTAACTATCAGATAAAGGCAAAGGCCAAAGATGATCCACATGGTACTGTAAGTGTATGGTCAGATCCCTTACTAGTAAATATGCCACGTAGTAAATTCTCAACCAACAATTTATTATTTAGTTTGTACTCCTATTTCGCTAATCTGTTTCCAATTCTAAAAATACTATTACAAAGACCAGAATAAATAAAAACCATAACCTTCTCTTTTCTTTCTAAAAATATTATACAGGGTACGAGATATTGACTGGCTTTTACTGGTAAAATAGTAACGTTTTCTCCTGTTGACATAAAAAGAGTTGAATTACTTTTGCTGTCATTTTTCTTCCCTAATGTCAGGCTCAACTTTAAGAGTAACATGTCCAAATGCCAATGGTGGTAAGATATGAGATAATACTTGTTCTGCAGTACAACATCAAACTATATCTTTTGAACTGGTTTGTATCCAACCGTCTTTCTCTTTACAGAAACTCTGTTTTGCACCATTTTTAGTTATGATATAGATATTACATTCATGGTTCTTCATTTTAATTCCTTAAAATATCTTTTATATTATCAATAATATCATCATCTATAGTTTGTTCCAATGTATATTTAGGAAGTGATTTAGTACCTAATTTACCGGTAAAGATCCCTGGATTTCTCCTTAAAACATAAATATTTTTTTGACTATGCTTCTATCGGGGATTGTTGTTAATACTATTAATTCCTTACACTAAAAAATATATTATTTTATTTTGTTAGTATTATAAATATTTAAAATATATTATATTTATTGAACAATGGATTTAATATATAATTCCATTGTCGAACAACGGATTAATTATTTTTTAGGCGGGATTATGCGTTGAAATGTGACAGTATTTAGCATATAATTTATATACTGCTTATCAGATTCAAATATATAAAATCGGAGGAGGTAAAAAGAAATGAAAGTTAAGTTAATTGGAATTTTTGTATGTATGCTGTTAGTTGGAACTGTTTTACCTGTAACTGGAACTGTAACAAATAATAATAAAAAAACATTATCTACAAAAAATAGTAATATTTTATACGTTGGCGGAAGTGGAGAAGGGAACTACACTAGGATTCAGGATGCAATTGATAATGCATCTAGTGGCGATACAGTATTTGTCTATGATGATTCTTCACCCTATTATGAGATTTTGGTAGTTATTAAAACTATCAATCTTATTGGTGAAGATAAATCTACTACGATTATTGATGGTAATTATGAATCAGATGTTATACTTGTATCTGCTAATGATGTATACATACAAGATTTTACGATTAGAAGGAGTGCTGAAGTTGCTGCTGGAATTAAAGTTACTACCGATTCTGTCCACATTGATAATAATATTATTATTGATAATTATCACGGTGTTAAATTCGATAGTTGGTATAAAAGTATCAATGACTGCATTGTTTCAAATAACATCATAAAATCAAATAATGCTTATGGAATTGTGGCATGGGCTAGCAGTCAGCATCCTTTTACAGGTCTAACTTATACTGGAAACGAAATCAAAAACAATGGGAATTCAGGGATATGGTGTGCAGATTGCCCTTATAGCATAATAACTAATAACATTATTAACAATAATCAAGACGGTATTAATATGCAATGGCATTCCAACAATTCCCTAATATCAAACAATATCATAATCAATAATGATTTCTTTGGATTTTGGCTTGTTTATACAGGTAACTGTACTATTACAAATAATTACATTGCAAATAGCGGATTCGAAGGATTATGTCTATATGATTGGGAAGGAGATATTGTTGAGGGATGCAACAACACAATATACCATAATAATATACTTGATAATGCATGGGATGAATACGGTTATAATTATTGGGATAATGGGTATCCCAGTGGTGGTAACTTCTATGAAGATTACACAGAAGAAGACAATTATCGCGGTCCAAATCAAGACATACCTGGCTGGGATGGTATAGGAGATACACTTTATATTATCCCTGGGGATGACAGCGGAAGTGTGGATTATTATCCTTTGATGTATGAATGGGGTGAACAGCCACCAGTGGCAGATTTTATTTATACAATAGATGATTTATCAGTTCTTTTTGATGCATCATCCTCTTATGATCGTGATGGAACTGTTGTTTCCTATGATTGGGATTTCGGTGATGGTGAAAGTGGAACAGGGCTAATAGTTGAGCATACTTATTCTGAAATCGGAGAATATTCTATAGAACTTACAGTAACTGATAATGATAACAAAGAGGGAAATTGGTCACAGATAATAGCTTGCGGATATACCCCCTATATTCCAAGTAATCCTAATCCTCTTGACGATTCTATTGATGTTGATGTTAACGCCGATCTAAGTTGGAACTGTTTTAACCCTGATGAGGATCCTCTTACCTTTGATGTTTATTTTGAAGCAGATGATCCCTCTCCTGATGTTTTGGTTTCTGAGAATCAAGAAGAGATGACATATGATCCTGGAAAAATGAACTATAGTACACAGTATTATTGGCAGATTGTCTCTTGGAATATTTATGGTGAATCAACATCTGGACCCATTTGGAGTTTTACTACAGAAGCAAATGTTCCACCTGATTCTCCTAGTAATCCTTATCCTTCTGATGGTGCTATTAATGTTGATATAAATGCTATTCTCAGCTGGGAATGTAGTGATCCAGATGGTGATGAACTCTTCTATAATGTGTTTTTTGAAGCTGATGATCCTACTCCTGATGAACTAGTTTCGCTAGGTCAAGTGGAAAACTGGTATGATCCAGGGACTATGGAATGGGATACAACTTATTATTGGCAAATTATTGCATATGATGAATATGGTGGAACTACATTTGGTCCGATATGGTGTTTCATTACAATTGAAGAACCAGAGAATTTACCTCCTGAGCTTTCAGATGAATTCCCAGTGGATGAGGCAATTAATGTACCTGTTACAATTTCTGAATTGTCTATTTTTATTTCTGATCCTGAAGGTGATAGTTTTAGTTGGACTATTGAAACTTGTCCTAATATTGGTAGTAGTAGTGGTTTAAATGAATATGATGGTAAAAAAATCTGTTCTGTATCTGACCTTCAATCTTATACAACTTATATTTGGTTTGTGAATGCTACTGACTCCGAGAGTGGTTATAGCTCTGAGAAATCCTTTACATTTACAACTGAGGAATTACCTGAGTCTGATTTGAATTGTTATGGTAAGTTACGTTGGAGTAATATAAAAGTTGGTACCACGGTTATTGGTAGTTTTACTGTTGAAAATATTGGTGATCCTGGCTCAGAGCTTANNGATTTCTCCTATGGATGGTTCTGGTCTTACACCTGAAGATGGACCTATAAAAGTTGAAGTATCTGTGGTAGCACCAAGTGAAAAGGATAAAGAATTTAGTGGAAATATTAAGGTTGTTAATCTTGAAGATCCTTTAGATTTTGATGTTGTTTCTGTTTATCTTTCAACACCAAGAAACAGAGTATCAATTGTTTCTTATTGGTTAAGTTTATTAGAAGGATTTCCAATACTTCATAGATTATTATCTATTATAAATATGTGGAGGAGGTAAAAATTATGAAAGTAAAATTAATTGGAATTATTGTTTGTACGCTACTGATAACTACTGTTTTACCAACTACTGGGANNATAGAATTAATACTCTTTATGTCGGTGGCAATAGTATTGCACTTGACAATAGAAAAAATGGCTGGAACCAGACATTTGGAGGCAGCTCTTATGATGAGGGCTTTTCAGTTCAGCAGACCAACGATGGCGGATATATAATCACAGGAGCCACTTTTTCATTTGGTGCAGGAAACTGGGATGTTTGGCTGATTAAAACAGACTCCAATGGAAACGAAGAATGGAACTCTACATTTGGAGGAACCAGTTATGATAGAGGCTCTTCAGTTCAGCAAACTAACGAAGGTGGATACATAATAGCAGGATGCACAGCGTCATTTGGTGCAGGAGAATGGGATGTTTGGCTGATTAAAACAGACTCAAGTGGAAACGAAGAATGGAACTATACATTTGGAGGAAGCAGTGTTGATTGGGGTTACTCTGTTCAACAAACTAACGAAGGTGGCTACATAGTCACAGGATATACAGACTCATATGGTGCAGGAGGTTCAGATTTTTGGCTGATTAAAACAGATTCAAATGGAAACGAAGAATGGAACTATACATTTGGAGGAAGCAGTCATGATAGAGGCTTTTCGGTTCAGCAAACTAATGAAGGTGGATACATAATCACAGGATACACAGTCTCATATGATTCAGATAATACTGGTTGTGATGTTTGGTTAATTAAAACAGATTCAAATGGAATTAAAGAATGGCATCAGACATTTGGAGGAACCGGCGTTCCTAATAAAGTTGATATGGGTTATTCGGTTCAACAGACCAATGACGGTGGATACATAATCACAGGAGACACAGAGATATATTTTGTAGCTAAATCAGATGTCTGGCTGATTAAAACAGACTCCGATGGAAACGAAGAATGGAACCAGGCATTTGGAGGACCTGCTTCTGATAGAGGTCGTTCGGTTCAACAGACAAACGATGGTGGATACATAATCACAGGATGGGCATCATCATATGGTATAGGAGATCCAGATGTTTGGTTGATTAAAACAGATTACAATGGAAACGAGGAATGGAATTATATTTATAGATTTGAAGAAGAAAGCTGTGACTGGGGATATTCAGTTCAGCAGACCAATGACGGTGGATACATAATCGCAGGAGCTACAATGCCTGATTGCGGCTGGATGACCACAGGACCAACAGCGTCATTTAATGAAGAAGGCACTGATGTTTGGTTGATTAAAATCATAGGTGAAAATCAATCACCAGATAAACCAACAATTGATGGCCCGACTAACGGGGCAGTAGGAATAGAGTATGAATACAATTTTCACACAATAGACCCAGATGAAGATGATGTCTACTACTACATCGAATGGGGAGACGGGCAGGTAGAAGAATGGATTGGATCATACAACTCAGATGAAATAGCAACTGTCAACCATACATGGACTTCACCAGATGACTATGAAATAAGAGCAAAAGCCAAAGACACAAATGATGCGGAGAGCCAATGGTCTGATGTATACCCAGTGACAATTGTTGAAAATGAACCACCAAGAGCACCAGATATAAGTGGTCCACCAAGTGGAAATGCAGGTACTTCTTACATTTATACATTTACTTCGACTGATTTAGATGGAGACAATGTATCCTACTATATCAAGTGGGATGATGGAAGTATAACAGATTGGACTACTTTTCAAGCTTCTGGTCCTCCAGGGTACAGTGATAGTCATATATGGGATAAAAAAGGAATATATACTATCGAGGCAAAAGCTAAAGACATCTATGGTGCTGAGAGTAACTGGGCGACACTAGATATCACTATGCCAAGAAGTAAAATATTATACAACTCATTAATTCTAAAATTTCTTGAGCGATTTGCAAATGCGTTTCCAATCTTACGATATATCCTTTGACTATAACCAGGATACAGTGATAAGAGACTATAAGTCGAGTAACTACTAATCTAAGGATATTTCTTTTCAATCAAATATTTAATAGAAAAATAAAAAGAGCGTACGCCGAGGGGAGATATTGTTTTGTTTTTACTAGAAAAAAAACATCAATTTCTCCTGTTACCTCAAAATTATAAATATTTATTTTCACTATTTTTTCTTTTTTTTATTATTTCATCTATAGAATTAGAAGTGTTAATAGTTTAGTATAATAGAGTAATAGAACAATATAGTATTATAAGTAATATAATAGTAGTATTACTAACGTAATAGTAATATATTAGTACTAGTATTACTAGTATAGTAGTAATATAATAGTAGCAGTATTACTAACGTAATAGTAATATAGTAGTACTAGTATTACTAGTATAGTAGTAATGGTAGACTCAAAAATAGAAATTAATATTATAAGAGCTCTTAATGAGCAAAATGCTTGGTGGAGAGAAGGGAAACCCTCTGAAAAATTTGCTAAAAAGTTTAGACGAAGAGATTTTTTTCCTCTTAGAAATGAGCTAGAAAAAAAAGAAATTACTGCAATAATTGGACAGAGACAAGTTGGAAAAACAACTGTTTTATATCAATTAATTGAAACATTAATAAAAGATAATAAAGTCAGTCCAAAAAATATCCTCTATTTCTCCTTTGATAATCCTTATATTTCAATAACAAAAAATAATACAGAAAATTTAATAAATGATATTTTAGAAGTTTTTTCTGTTAATATTCTTAAGGAACCCTTAAATAATCCAAAAGAAAAAATATATGTATTCTTTGATGAGATCTGTAAATATCCAGGATGGAGTGAAATATTAAAAGGTTTATATGATCTTAAATATCCGATTAAATTTTTTATTTCGGATTCGTCAAGTTCTGATGTTTATCACGGTAGTTCTGAATCACTTGTTGGAAGAATGAAGATACACATAATGTTATCATTAAAATTCTTAGATTATGCTCGATATAAAATTGGCACTACAGAATCTAAGATTTTGAATATGATTAATTGGGAATTACGTGACAATCTTATCAATTCAGTAAAAAACGGAAAAGTAAAAGATATATATGATTTTTGGAAAAATGTATATTCATTTATTAGTCCAATCGAAAACCAATTAAAAACATATCTTAACGAATATCTATTAAAAGATGGATTTCCAGAATTAATTGAGATAGATTCCTTAGATGAATGTAGGTTAAAATTGCATAATTATTTGACTTTAACACTACAGAAAGATTTGTTAAGAATTTTTAATATAAGAAATCCAAGAGCTTTGACTGATTTAATTTCCTTAATTGCCTCGGAATCTTCACAAATTTTTGTTTATAGTAATATATCTAAAACATTATCTATTTCAGATGATACTTTAAAGGAATATTTAAGTTATTTAGAATCTGTTTTTCTTGTATCTAGAGCAGAGTTTTATTCAAAAAGTCGAGCTTCAAGAATAAGAAAATCGGATAAAATATATCTTAATAATGTTGCTCTTAGGAATGTATTACTAAATAAATTGAATGATGATTTTTTTAAAGACCCAAAAGATGTTGGAAAAGTAGCAGAATCTTTAGTTCAGGATCATTGTAAAAGGTTAAAATTCTGTATAGACCTTTCTCCCGATCCTGATATATTTTATTGGAAAAATAATAAAGGTAATGAAGTTGATTTGATTCTGGAAATATCTAACAAACCACTTCCCATTGAAGTAAAATATAGAAATTCAATTTCTATGAGTGATTTAAAAGGTATTAATACTTTTATTTCAGTTAAAAAAAGTTCATTCGGATTTGTTATTACTAAAGATTTACTTGACATTAAAGATACTTTAATTTTTGTTCCTTTATGGTTATTTTTATTGATTTGTTAAAAAAAACGGGAGATTTTGACTCAAATTTACTAGTAATAAAATTAGATTTTCCCCTGTAGGCTCAAATTAGAATTTAAATATTTTAGAAACAAGAGTTAAAATAATAGGAGGAGTTTGGATATAACATCTAGACTGGAATGCTAAACAAGTTTTATGATAAAGAGAGAGGGATAAGTTATGAACAAAATAAAGAGATATATGTTATTGGTAGCCATCATTGTGATATGTGCTGGCATAGGGATCTATGTTATGTTACCGCTACCGAATATGGAGAATAAAGCGGCTTCAGTGTATGAATCAGAAGAAATAAAACTGCCTGAGCCCAGATATGATAGCGAGACCTCGATCGAAAAAGCTTTCTTTGACAGAAGATCAATTAGAGAGTATAAAGACAAGCCAATGAATCTCACAGAGGTATCACAACTTCTCTGGTCTGCACAGGGAATTACAGATCCAAGAGGCTATAGGACAGCTCCATCTGCAGGAGGTCTCTACCCACTTGAGCTCTATGTTCTCGCTGGAAATGTGATTGACCTTCCTGACGGAATTTATAAATATTATCCTCACAGACATGAACTCACGAAAGTTGTGGAAGGAGATAAAAGAACTGAACTATATAATGCTGCCTTGAGCCAATCTCATGTTAGAGATGCTGCTGCGGTTATAATATTTTCTGCAGTTTATGAACGTACAACTGTGAAATATGGAGAAAGGGGCATAAGATATGTGCATATGGAGGCTGGTCATGCAGCTCAAAATATTTATTTGCAAGCAGTATCCTTAGATCTTGGAACATGTGTTGTCGGTGCTTTTACAGATGAGGAGGTGAAAGAGGTTATAAATATGTTAGACGAAGAGCATCCATTATATATAATGCCTGTTGGGAAGAAATAAAGGCATCCAAAAAAAATTTTAGACAAATATTTGTTCTAATAAAGATTAATAAATAAAAACATTCATATCCTATCAATTGTTTACTATAATATAGGAGGTTAGATAAATGGAGGAGAGATTTGAATATTGGCAATCGCCAAATGATGGACTATGGTATTTCCATTTAGTTACACCAAATAATGAAGTAGTTACTCAGAGCCAAGGATACACAACAAAAGAAAGTTGTTTGAATGGTATAGAATCAGTTAAACGCTATTCAATGAAAGCTTCAACATTTGAAAAAACACCTAAATAAATTACCTACCCTCTTCTATGATAATTCTGTCATGGAAGAGCCTCTTTCTCTTTTTTTCTCATGACACATT
>JABAOC010001225.1_pt11 | contig 26120 bp, 38 predicted proteins | sample 7062161 | NCBI WGS metagenome assembly JABAOC01 (sample SAMN14538625, study PRJNA623070) | marine sediment metagenome | biome: marine biome [ENVO:00000428]; feature: marine pelagic biome [ENVO:01000023]; material: deep marine sediment [ENVO:00002113] | place: India: Gulf of Khambhat ... | reverse complement strand
TGGGCCGTATCTCAGTCCCAGTGTGGCTGACCGTCCTCTCAGACCAGCTACCCGTCATCGCCTTGGTAGGCCATTACCCCACCAACAAGCTGATAGGACGCAGGCCGCTCCTTCGGCGCGAAGTTACTCGCTTTCCCCCGCCAAAAATTAAATATTTAGGCGGGGCTTATGCGGTATTACCCCCGATTTCTCGGGGCTATTCCTCACCAAAGGGTACGTTCCTACGCGTTACTCACCCGTCCGCCACTATCCCGCCGAGGCGGGACCGTTCGACTTGCATGCATAAGGCACGCCGCCAGCGTTTATCCTGAGCCAGGATCAAACTCTCAAGAAATTTCCTACCACATCTTGAATGTCAAGATGTATCTTCCTTACCTGTTTACTTGTAAAAGGGCCAAGGTAAATGAAAAATCCCGGCCAAGCCGGGATCAAAAAATCCATCTATCTGGCTTGACCTTTTACATCATTTTTCAAAACCTCAATTATTTTATATCAGAATCCCCACTAAAAGTCAACACTCTTAAAAGGGGCCACCATCCCTTCTTCACCGCCAACCTTGTCTCTTCCACCCCATCCTCCTCCAGCCTCCTTCCCTCCTAAAGCCAACAGTCCCTCCTCTTGCATCCAAACTCCATCCTATATCAGAGTCTCCACCAGAATATCTATAAGAAGAAACAGGCCGGTGCTCTCCTGGTATCTCTATCTTAAATTCCGACCTTTCTCCGACTGGTTCATCTCTCGGAAACACTGTCACCAAATACTCTACTCCCATATCAACCCCCGGGCAGGCTGACTATACCCTAATTTATATTATGATATATTTTGAAGTAGAAATACTTTATTGTAAACTTGTATATCAAACCCTACCTCTCACCCGCGCTGATCTTATCAGGTACTTTGGTGCTTCCTCGTCCAAATCAAAAAACTCATCTGCTTCCTCCTTAAGCTTGGTAGAAGTCGTCTTCCCAAACGAGGCCACTTCCACCTTACAACCCTTATTCTCTCTCAAATACAACACTAGTGGTACATAATCCCCATCCCCTGTCACTAAAATCACCACATCCAAGTGATCAGCAATCTTAATCGCATCAAGCGCCAAACCTACATCCCAATCTCCTTTTTTCGCTCCTCCCGCAAAAACCTGCAAATCCTTAGCTTTCACCTCAAACCCGCTCTTTCTTAAGGCTTCAAAAAAGCTCTCCTGCTCCATTCCCGGCCCTCGGACCACATAGGCAATTGCCCGAATAAGCTGTCTTTCCCCCATTGCCACCCTCAAAACCGCCCCAAAATTCACCTTTGCCTTATATAAATTCTTCGCACAATGATAAAGGTTGGAAACATCAACAAAAACTCCAACCCGCTGGCTAATATTTTTTCTTCTCATCAAACTCACCTCCTTCGCCCGCTTAAATACGCTAGTTTTTGGCGGATCTCCTTTAATTCTACCATAAAAAAACTCGCCCTTAAGCGAGCTTAACCTAGTACCTAGTCCCTAGTTTCAACTCCACTTTTCTCTGCAGTCCTTTATCTTTATTCTTGTATTTTATCAATATAATCACTTACCTGCCCACAAACCGCCTCAGGCCTCCCTTCCGTCAGCTTACACAAAACTGCCTGTAAATTCTTAGTCTCTTCTTCCTCTCCCCACTGCTCTCCACTGCCAACCTGAGCATACTTACACCCCATAACTATAAGGGGAACTCCGCCATAAATCCTGGAATATTTTGCATACACCTCTGTGTCTTTCCCAAGATTATCCAGCTTATCCATGTCATCATGAAAGGAAATAAAATCCGAAAAATCTTTTACCGCCTTTTCAAGAACTGGATGCTCCCATATACAATGCGGGCAACTACTACGACCGAAATAATAAACAATCGGTTTCCCGTCTTCTTTACATACCTCTTCGTCATAAACATCAAAATTTCCCAAACCAAGCCTCTCTCCTGCCTCTTCTCCTAAAACCTTCACCTCACTTGGTTGTTGGGCCGTCGCTTCTTTTTTCTCCTCAGGCTTCTTTGCCTCTTTTTCCCCCTCCAAATACCTTATCCTTGTCCACATGCTTCCCACCGCAAATGAAGCCACCAACAACAAAGCTACTAAAACTAAAGTCGTCCTGTTTTTCATAAAATTTTTCTCCTACAACCTAAAAAGCTACCAGCTACAAGCTGTTTTATTCCTCCCAGCTTATCGCTGTTACCGGGCAAGCACCAATTGCCTCCTGAATCGTTTTCTCATCGTCTCCCACCGGCTCGAGCACTTCTGACTTCCCATCGTCCCCAAGCTTAAAGGTCTTGCTCGCCATCGCCACACAAGTTCCACAGCCAATGCATTTTTCCTTATCAATAACAAGTTTTTTCATTTTTTCTAATTATACTCCTAATTTAACAATAAAGCAATTTAACAATTTAATTAATTTTAGTCAACAACTAATTATCATTTCCTTAAAAATCTTCATAAAACAATTTGTACTCAAATCTTCTTATCAAACCGGTGTAATCCATATTTTTTGGCTATCTCAACCGCCTCCAAATACTCCTCCTCCGTAATCCTCCGATCAATTTCAGAATACATATAAGCCTTGTTTGCCGGATGGTACTGAGCCATAATGTTCACATACATATTTTTGGACAAAGAGGTCAAAAACTTCATTACCTTCTCTGTTCCCGCCAAGCCCTCAGGCAGCACCAAATGCCTCACCAAAAGTCCCCTCACCGCTACTCCCCCCTTAATCCTCAAGTCTCCGACTTGATTATGCATCTCCCTTACCGCCTTCCGCACCACATCCCAGTAGTTAGGCGCCAAAGAATATTTTAGTCCCGCCTTATTATCAGCATACTTAACGTCCGGCATGTAAATATCCACCACCCCCTCAAGCAGCCTCAAAGTCCTCACCGCATCATAGCCGCCGGTATTATAAACCAAAGGCAACCTCAAGCCTGCCTCAATAGCAAAACTCAGCGCCTCAANNTCAAGAATTTGCGGCACCCAAATCGTTGGGCTCACAAAATTAATATTCTCACAGCCCTGTTTCTGCAAAGAAGTCATCATTTTGACCAAATCCTCAATCTCAACCTTCTCCCCCAACCTTAGCTGGCTAATCTCATAATTCTGACAATAAACGCAGGCCAAATTACAAGAGCTAAAAAATATCGTCCCTGAGCCGCCAGAACCCACCAGAACCCGTTCTTCCCAGAAATGGGGATGGTAAGAAGACACCACTGGTTTATACCCCACCTTACAAAACCCAAGTTTTTTTCCTTCAAGCCTGTTCACCCCACACTTCCTTGGACAAACCCGACAAGGCAAAAGAAGCTTTTTTGCTTTTTTTACCCTCTCCTCAAGCTCTTTTTTAGAAAGCCTAAGATAAGAAGCCTTCATTGCCCAAAGTATAGCACAAAACCAGTTTCCCGATTTTTAAATCTTGTCAAAACAAGTCGCTCGCGATATAATTTCTTCATCATGAAGCAAAAAGAACAATCTAATCCTTATGGAGACGAGATCCAAATAGCAGTTGTCAATATAAATCGCGCTTTTTTGGGAAGTGGCGTGGAATTGCCATTTGGAACGCTATCCACCCTCGCCGATGCTAAAACTCCAGCTGGACTTAATAGGGCCCTCTCTTACTGTGTCTCTCCTAGACTAGTAGATGAAGCAGTTCACAACTCACCTCTAACCTAATCCCGCCTCACCCAAATCTCAAAGCTATCCACTCCCCTACATAATGAGTAATCACAATCACCGTCAGGGCCACTAGAAGATGCTCCACCACTGCCTTTTTGGGTTCTACTTTTTGCGCCTTTGCCATCTTAAAACTGAAAAATCCCAAAATAGACAATCCCCAAATAACACTTATCCAAATTGCTCTCCCAAGCTCAAATAAAAGCACCGGCACCAGAAACGTTAAAGCAAAAGCAAACTTAGAAAAAAACGTTGCCACTGTTGCCTGCCAAATTATTTTTGGCCCGTGTTCACCCTCCGCCTCTTCAGACATATGAATCCCCATTGCATCCGAAAACGCATCGGCAATGGCAATTGTTAATATCCCTCCTAAAACAGCCAGTTTCGATTTTGTCCCCGATTCCAAACCAACCATCAGCCCCAAGGTCGTAATCACTGCTGAAGTCAAACCAAAGCTTAACCCGGTTTTTAACGAATGCTTCATTTATTTATTTTCCTTCGCCTACCCGCCTCCTCCTCTTCTATTCTACCAAATTCCTGGCATCATCCGATACCGTACTTTCTCAGTATACTCCTTATAACCTTCAAGGTCCTCAGTCAAAGTTTTCTCCTCAAGTATTGTCCGAATAATAATAAAAATGTCAATCAACAAAGCCAAAGGAAGTGCCCAAAACGAACCCAAAGCCAAAGGAAATAAGGTAAACTGTAAAATCACCGCCACGTACATTGGATGCCGCACCACACTATATGGCCCTGTTGTCACCAACTTATGCCCCTTCTCTATCTTAACAATTCTTAGAAGATAAGCATTTTCCTTCAACACTAAAAACAAGATAGCAAAAGATAAGCCAATCCCCACAAAAGAAATTGTCTTTAACCAAAAAGGCACTACTGACCAGCCAAACCGCACTGCATCAAGCCCCAAGATTACTAAAAAGATTACAAAAATCACCACTGTCGCATACGTAAACACCGCATCCCATCCTTTTTCAGGTATAAATTTTTGCCGTCTCTTTATCAGCTCAGGGTTATGTTTTTTCAAATAAAGCACTGTCGGCACAGCGTATACAACCGTCATTAGAAGATAAATCCACGCCTCAGGCCAGTTAAATGTCCCGGCCGGACCAAAAAAAATCGCCAATATAAAAACAGTTCCTAGAATAACTTTAATAAGGTTAATCACTTTTTAATCTTCCCAACAAACACCTATACCTTACANNCTCCTCTTTTTCAAAATCTCAACCTGTTTCTCAACCGAATCAATTAGTTGTTCTTGTTTACTTTTCCCTTTTGCTAAATTTTTATTAAGATGACTTCTATGAAAACAGCCTCTTTTTTCAAGCTCCTTAACCAGCTTTTCGTGTCTTAAATAAAGTGCCTTAAGTTTTCCTCTCCATCTTTTAGTTTCAGGGTGTTTTGAGTATCCTTTTTTCTTTTTCTTAATTATTGACCAAATAGCATGAAGTTCCGCGTGTTCACCAAGAAGATGACGATTACATAATTTCCTTGGCGCAATATCCCAAATCCTCATTAATCCTAATTAAGCCTGAAGATGGCAAAATTAAGTAAAGTAGCAAAACTTACCCAAAGAATATATGGTATCAGGAGCCAACCAGCTGTTTTTGAAATTCCCCAAAACTTTAAAATTGTCAGCAAAATTACAATCCAAAGTACAACAATCTCTATTAATCCATAAAGAGGATTCTTCAGCCCAAAAAACAAAAACGACCAAAGCGAATTTAAAACAAGCTGGACTGCAAAAAGTCCCAAAGCAATTCTCACTTCTTTTTTCTCAATACCTTCATTCCAGACAAGATAAGCTGCCACTCCCATCATTGCATAAAGCGTTATCCAAACCGGTCCAAACACCCAATTAGGCGGGGAAAAGGCAGGTTTTTTTAATCCCGAATACCACGAGGGAATTGAGGGTGCCGTAAAAATCGACCCCAAAATTCCTGCCGCCTCGCAAATAATAACAGACAGTATAAGTTTAAACATCTCAAGATTTTTTCTTGGCTCTATTAAACCTTTTAAGAAAAAGTATATTCAAAACAAAAGCTATTGTAAAAAAAGTTGCCCCCCAAAAACAAGGCTTTAAAAAGGGATTAGTAACCCCCACTGAACATCCCACCTCACAAGCCCGCTCATTTATCCAGTTTACCAATTCTTGCCCAAAATTAAACCAGGCAAACAACGTGCCAAAAAGCAAGACAAAAAATTGTCCCCACACAATCTCTTTCATCAAATCACCTCATATTTTGTCTGAGGTAATTATAATTCCAATTTATTTTTTCTCAAGCTTATTAAAAATAACCAAAAGATAAAGAGCCGCCAAAGCCACCAATATATAAACTATTCTTGACAACACTGTCATCGGCCCCAAAATTGCTGCCACTAAATCAAAGTCAAACAGTCCTACCAATCCCCAATTTAAACCTCCAATAATCACCAAAATCAACGCAATCATATCTACTGGTTGTAGTTTTTTCATTTCTTCTCACCTCCTTTCTGCCCGCCTCAATGCGTCCGCTTTTGGTGGGCCAAAATTCTCAAAAAAATCCGCTCCCACAGCGGATTAAAGTATGGATAGACAAAAATTTCATCTTTCTACTTTAAGAAAAGACTATCAATCTTCTCCCAACAAGTCAAGTAAAAACCGAAATCTCCCGTTTAAAGACCTTCTTATCTCCTGTTTATCTTCCAAAAAAAACGGTATCCCCTCCCCAGACCTACGCCCGTCCGCCGAAGTCTTGACGAAAAAGTGGTTAGATTAAGAACAAATCAGCTCCCCCAATAGGACTCGAATCTCTAACTTCACCAAAATTTTATCACGAACCCAATCTTAAAACAAACAAAAATCCTAGGCATAAATATTTTATTACACCAATACGACAGTTTACAATTCAAATCTCTTTATGGCTTATAGAATCCAAAGCCAGGGCTAGCAGGGCTGTGATATTGATTACCATGAAGGTCAGCACACGGATCGTTAATGACCTCTTCAATTATGGCAAAAGACCCCCAGATAACTTCACCAATTTTAACACCATCAGCGGTATACCAATAACCATCTGCTACTTGTGCATCTGCGGGTGCAGCCACAATCTTAACAAAATATGTCCATTTACAGATTTCTCCATTTATAGTGTCCTCTCCTGCCTGATGATTGGTCAACCAAGCCCCAGAACCGATGTAGCTATCAAAGCCATAATGCCGATCCAACTTTTCATCCTCATCACAATCAGTATTTGCAAGCCATGCATCGTTCCATTTCATCATGAGACGATAGCCCCAATCTACCGGTTCAGGTGGTCTTTGGTAATTTCCATAGTAGCCGATATATTGATGAGCCTGGTAATTATAGCCATATTCATCAAAACCAGTTGTGAGTGGCTCACCGGTACTTGCCACCAGAGTACCATCTTGTATTGTGATACAGGTGGTTTTTTCCCAACCCTTTTCAACGCCATTAGCATCAAATTCTGTTGGCTTAGCCGCCATAACCATTGAAGCAGACAGAACCAAAGCAATCACAGCAATTAAAATTGCAATTTTTTTCATTTTTTCTCACCTCCCTCCTGCCCGCCTAAATGCTTCCGCTTTTGGCGGGTCCTGCCTTCCGAAGCCCTGAGCAGGGTCGAATTGGCGAAGGCGGGCCTTAGACTACTAACATTAAGTCAATGTTCTCAATTAAGATGTTATCTTCAACACTTCAATCTCCCCAAGAAAATAGCAGTGTTTATTTTGGATATTAGAAGCTCCTGGACATCGATTCAAAATTCCTTGGCCGTTTGAGATAAAAGGTTTTCTTGATCCTTTCTCTCTTTCAGGATGAAAAAGGGCATCATACACGTATCTTATTTCCACCCTGTCGGGAACCTCCACACTAAATTCAAAAAACCCTCCGCACCCGGAACATTTACCTTCACATTCTGCTATTGGACTCATTTTTTATAAAAAAATAATCCCGCTAAGCGGGATCAAAATCTTTCAAACTAACAACTAAGAAGTTCATTTCACTGTCCAATTAACCCCACATTACTATCTTTTTCCCAATTTGTCAATTAATATAAACTGCCTCAAAAGATGTTTAAATAACACAAAACCTTTAAGTAGATCTTCTACTCTTCTTTTCCTAAGCCCTCAAGAAGAGTAAACTGCCTTGCCTTATCGTGTTTCAGTATTCTTCTTACATCATTTCCAAAGAACGATAAAAAAACTGCCGCCGGCACCCTCAACTCTGGACTCAAACATACTCCTATGCCCGCCACCGCTGACAATACAGCGGAAACTGTCAAATGAGAAAAAGCTTCTTTTTCAGCCTTCCGTCTTTTCCATTCTTCTTTATAAAGCCCCACTGCTTCAGGCAATCTCTCATAAATTTCCCCAAACCCAAGATTGGCAATCAAAAGCGGCAACCTTCCGGATGGAATAGATGCTTGTTCTACTATCCAAGTTATTTTCAATAATTCCTCTGTATATTCTTTTAGCCTGTCAGGAGCTTGTTCTCCATAAAGCCGGCTAATCTGCCCATGAGCAGTTATAGGGCTTGGAAAAGACAAAACTCCTGGCGGCTCAGGCATTATCTTCTCATCCAGCGCCGCCGCCCCAATAATTAATTGACGTTTTACAAGGTTTTCTAAAATCTGAAAAGCATAATCTAAATCTTTATTAAATCTCTCCGAGTCAATTTCTACAGGAAACATCGCATCGATAAACTCAGCAGTAATCACATGGGCCGCCGGCTCAGAAAGTAAATCTTCGTGACGGCAGCTGATGGGAATACCAAGTTCATTAGAAAACAAGCCAAATGCCGCCACTCCCTCTGTTAGAAACTCATCAAGGTCGTCTTTAGCGCGCTCCCACTGTAAAAACCTATTAAAATCATCTTTTTTAAACCAAAAATGAAATGAATAAGGCGTTGGTATCATTTCCAGAGGCTCCGGTGGATTCTCAAATTCAGGAAAAGCCAAGTTTAATATCTCTCTCGGCGATTCTCCCGATTCTAGAATTTCCAAAACTATCTGTCTTGTCCTTTCTAAATTATCAACTTGAGCAGCCAATAAGCCCTGAGATTCTTCAGACAAAGGAACTTCTTCACATACAGCATCAAGAAGAACTCCATGAGAATAATCCGGATCACGCCATTCTTCTTCATGCTCTAATTTTATCCAAAGTTGCGCCTCAACCAGATTCAATAGCTCAAGCATTCCCAACGCCTCAGGAGTCGCAATCCCCTCTGGCCTTCCCTGTTCTATGCCCCCCATTTTCGATTCTTTCTGAGCAGAAGTTTTTTTAAACCTACCAACAATTATACTTTAATTAATCAAATTTTTAATCTAGCTCTTGGAAATCGCCCTTTTGCCATGCTTAAGCAATTCTCTATGGTCTTGAAAATAAGTCTTGCTGTTAGAAGTAAACGAGGGTCAAGAATCTTTTCTTTCTTAAGGCTCCCCAGTATTGTCTCTACATTTTGTACCCTCCTCCGGGGCCCGACAAACCAAGGACCTTTATTCGTCGCAGATGGAATTCCTTCGTAAAGCGATGAGTCCTTTATGGCCTGAGCAAAGGCAGAAAAAATACCATCTTCATCTAATTGTTCTGAGGGGAAGCCAATTTTTGGTTTTAACTTTTCACAGAGGAGAGTCAACATTTTTTTAGTTGGACCTTTGTTGTCAAGAAAAGACTCTCTTGCTACCTCTTGTGGAGAAAGTTGATAAAGAGTTGGAGAGGAACCAGGATCAAAGGTAACCATAAGGGCCAACCTTGCCAACATCTCTCGAATCTCTCGATCATAATTGAATCTATCAACAAGGTCAACAGCCCACCCTCTACGAAATTTATCCTTCTCCGGAACTGCCTCCCCTGCTCTAGCTGGCCCGGGCTGGTTAGGCAAGTAAAACTCTCTCATTCCTGAGGATCGATTCTCGACTAACTCCAATAGTAAATTTGGTTGAGAAGATAATTCTTCTTTATATTCTCCCATGCATGCTCGGCCTTATTAAAGATCCTCGTTTTTTACTTTACTATCAAACAGTATACTAAAATCTCCCGAAAAAAACCAGAATTTACAAGAAGAAGCAATAAAAAAAATCCGATTTAAAAGCCTATTTTCCCTCTCATCATCTCAATCAGTCTTTTCACTGCCAAAATATATACTGCTGTTCTTAGATCTATTCCCTGTTTCTCTCTTTTCTTATATTCTCTCCACCCATCTTCAAACGCCCTCACCATTACTTTCCTGAGCTTCTTGTTTACCTTCGCCTCGCTCCAACGCTTTCCCTCCATGTTCTGTTTCCACTCAAAGTAAGAAGTCGTCACTCCTCCGGCATTGGCCAAAACATCCGGCACACTCAAAATTCCACGACTTTTTAAAATCTCATCCGCCCCTGGCGTTACTGGCCCATTGGCCATCTCCACAATTATCTTTGCCTTAATCCTTTCCGCATTTTTCTTGTTTATCACTCCCTCAAGCGCCGCCGGCACCAACACATCAACCGGCGCCTCCAACAACTTCTCATTTGACATTTGCTCTCCATGTTTCAAATCACAAACCGACCCCACACAATAACAACCGGCTATCATTCCCTTTTCCTTTTTGCATTGCAAAGTCAATTCTGGGTTCATGCCTTCTTGAACCAAAACCGCTCCCTTACTGTCAGAAGCAGCGACAACCTTAAACCCAACCTCATGAGCAAATTTAGCAAAATGATAGCCCACATTCCCAAACCCTTGGACCGCAATTTTTAATTTCTCATTTTTCATTTTTAATTTCCGTGCAAGTTTAACTAGCACGGTTACTCCTCCTCTCCCTGTCGCCTCCTCCCTCCCCAACAACCCCCCCATCCCAATCGGCTTCCCTGTAAACGTCGCCAAAATTTCATTTTCTTTAACTTTGAACTTTGAACTTTGAACTTTGAACTTTTTATACTCATTCACCATCCACCCCATTACCTGCGGGTTCGTCCCTACATCAGGAGCTGGCACATCACGCCCTGCTCCAAGATACTTATAAAAAGCCCTCACATAAGCCCTGCTTAACCTCTCAAGCTCACCTTCTGACAATTCTTTGGGATTACAAACCACTCCTCCCTTTGCCCCTCCAAAAGGAATTCCCACCACCGCGCATTTTAAACTCATCCAGATGCTTAAAGCCTTAATCTCGTCCTCAGTTACCCGAGAGTGAAATCTTACCCCTCCTTTAAAAGGCCCCCGTGCATTACTGTGCTGCGACCGAAAAGCCTTAAAAATCTTGAATTTCCCATCATCCATTTTTACCTTCAAATCAGCCCGTAAGAAGTTTTTTGGAGATTTTAATCTCTCAATAATTTGCTTTATTTCCCGCCTTTTCTCTTCACTTTTTTCCTCCGCCAAAATATACTTTGCCGAATTCTCAATTTGTCCAACCGTTGCTTTATAAGGATTTCCCATAATAAAAACTTTGCACTTTGCACTTTGAACTTTTAATTTGTCTTATACTCCTCTAATCTGTGGAGCTGCCTCTTGCTTTAAGTACTTATATGCCGAAGCCGCTGCCAACGCTCCCTCCCCACAAGCCGTAATCATCTGTTTGAATTCTGGCAGCAAATTATTACAGTCTCCCCCTGAAAAAACACCCGCCACATTAGTTTCCATTCGCTCATTTACCTTTACAAACTCTGTCTCATCAAGCTCCACCCCCAAACTTGATGCTAACCCTGTCCCCGGCACTCCTCCAATTTCAATAAAAACCCCATCAAGCCTTAAGCTCTTCTCTCCTTTATATGGATTGTCAAGCTCCACTCCACCCACTACATCCGCAGCGTTTTTATCAAACTCCTTAGCACTTATTATTTTTGCAATATTCGTGTTATAAATCGGCTCAATCTTTGGATTCCTCAATGCCTCCTCCACCCATATTGGCTCTGCCCTAAGCTTTTCTTTTCTGTAAATAATATAGACCTTCTTGGCATACTCAGCCGTATGGATTGCACCTGAAACCGCACTGTCTGCTCCCCCAACCAAAGCCACTACTTTGTCTTTAAAAAAAGGCGCATCACAGGTCGTGCAGTATGTCACTCCCTTCCCCATAAACTCTTTCTCGCCAGGAACCCCAAGTTTTCTTCTTTCTGTCCCTGTTGACAAAATAATCGCCCGTGCCTCATAACTTTTTCTTCCCTTGGTCATCACTACAAATCCCCCATCCTTCTTCTTTATCCCCACCGCCGGATCATAAATGACTGAGGCGCCAAAGGCTTTAACATGGTCCTCAATTTTGGCCATCAAATCCAATCCAGAGATTGACCTAAATCCCGGATAATTCTCCACTTTACTCGCCAACCCAATCGTCCCCCCAATCTTTTCTCCCAACACTAAATTAGAAAGCTTATACCGACTAGCATAAATCGAAGCGGTCATCCCCGCCGGACCAGAACCCACTATTATTAAGTCAAAAATATTTTGCTCCATAATTTATCAATCAACAATATAGCAATTACTTTTTATTAAACAATCAAATCAAAATTTTTGCAAGGGATAAAGAAGAATTTTAAGAAGCAACTTTTCCCGCCTTTTTCGCTCTTTTTGCTACCACCACCTTCTTTAGTTTCCCCTTTACCTCCTCCATCCTCTCCTTCTCCGCCGTCTTCATCAATTTCTGCCTCATCTCCTCAAAAGCTTTTTCCTCCAACTTCTGGTAAAGATTCTTCCTCAAACCTCCCTTTCCTTCCTTGGCTGCCAAAATCGCTTTATAAAAATCAAGCTTCGTCTTCTCATCAACCAGCTGATAAAACATCTGCCAACAAAGCATCGTTATTTCAAATCTCTGATCCTTACTCAAACTATCAAAGTTGGCCAGAGCTTCCTTTCTTACATCCTCGTCCATTGGTAGTATTTGTAATAAATGTTTTACCGTTATATCTTTCATGCACCTCCTTTTATGCCGCTGCGGCTATAGCTTCTTCTTCGGCCTCAGGAACTACTAACCCTGAGATTGACTCTAACTTATTTCTTACATGCCAAACAATGTCAATATAGACCATTTTAAACTGATTCTCACTTACATTTTCTCTTACCCACCCTAGTGCCTGTGTAAGATCTCCACTTTGCTCGTCTGGGATTCCGAATCTATTCTTAAGTATATTTAAATACTCTGTATGAAATAAAAAGTCATATGCGGCCCACCACTCATGCTCATTAGTGGGATTAAAAATTAACTTCAAAATATCACGGTGCCCTCTCACCATATTAACTTCTGCTCCTCCTTCTTCATCAGGACTCTTAACCATCACTCTTTCTTCTTCCGTCGAGGTCAAATGCTCTACTGTCAAGTGTTCCTGCATCGCTTTTGTTGTCGCCTTTCCTAACCAAGAAGGCACATTTTCCAAAGAATTCTTACCACAGGTAAGTAACGCGATCCTTCCTTCCGAAAGCTTCGGCGGCCCCTCAGCAATCTCTTTATTAAGCCTTGCAATCGTCTCTCTTGCTTCCCTTAGCCTTCGCTCTTCTCTCCGCACCTGTCTATTTCTAGCCCTAAGCTCCCCTAAAAATCCCTCCCCTTCAGCAATATTCGTATCCACCCCATCAAGCTTATCTTGAACGGCTTGAATTTCACTCTCTTTCTTGGCAAGTTCTGTCGTTAGGGGATTCAGCAGTTTTATTTTTTCTTCATTTAAACGATCCTTCTCTCCCCTAAAACCGGTCAATTCATTACGTTGCACTTGATTAGGATTTGGCACTCTTTCCAATTGTCGAATTCTACGAGTAAAAGTCTCGATTTCAGGCTCATATTGATCCTTAGTGTCTTGTATCCTTTGCTCCAATTGTCGTTTCTCTGGTGTCAATACCTCAATTCTCTGATTATACGTCTCATGTAGTCTATTTAGCCTATCCCTTTTTTCTTTAAAACCCTCCGCTTTTGCCTCTACTTCATCCCTCGTCTTACGTCTCTCTTCTATCATCCTCGGCAACTCTCCCTCCACTAATGTTTTTAATGCTTTCACCACCTCTTCTTTCCCTTGTTTCTCTGCCTCCCACTCACCAGGAGTCATCCTCAAGGCCGCTAGTTTTGCTTCAGTCGCTTCTATTACACCAGCCGTGCCTGGCAGTGGTCCTTCCTGAACAATTTCAACTACCTGAGAACCCAACAGGCTTTTAAATGTTTCACTGTCTGCTTGCAAAAGTTTCTCAATCCGCTCTTGTACGGGCAATCCCCGCCACCAAGTCTCAAAGTCCGGAGGAGCACCCTCACCCACAGGCACCATCCTACGAAGATGTGCTCTTCTATCTGTCCCCAACAACCACCTAGCATTCTCTAAATTAAAATTGTCATCTGTAACAAAAGCTGCCTCCCACCAAGAAGCCGTCGTTTGTAAGCCCTCTGGCACTTTAAGTGCAACATAAAGATCTTTCTTCAACTCCGCCATGTTCGACATTATCTCCATCGTCCCCTCTTCTAAAGCTGCTGGATTAAGATAGCTTATAATTCCTCCCCATTCTGGTATTGATTCGTTTAGAAACTGTGTAACTTGATCACCTCGAAATTCTCCAGGGAAAGCCCGTAACAGCTGTCTTACTTCTGTGTATTGATTGTTCGATGCGCTCGTCACCAACCTGTATGTCAAATACGCCACTCCTCCCATCATCCCTCCAATTTGACCCGCCACCGGAATACCAACCCCGACTCCAATTCCAATCTTTCTCCAATGTTTACTTAAAAACTCGTTCACCTTCCCCCGCTCAATCGTCTCTCTGAAAACCCTTTCTCTTTCTGCCTCGCTTGTATAAGTCCCACCCACTACTGTACCGATATGTTGGACAATTCCCATCATGTTAATAAACTCCATTCGATCCGCAATGAGCGCCGCCATTGCAAAATTTTTTGAATACAAAAGAAACTTTTCTTTACCAAGGCTTTTATAAAGCATGTAAAAATGCTCAAGTTCTGGGGGCAAAGCAACGCCTTCTTGTCCTTTTGCAAAGTCTTTATACTGCTCTATCCAATTAAAAAATCTCTCAAGCTCCCCCTCCAGCTGTTCACGTTGATCCTTAGTAATCTCTACCTCCTCTCCTTGTGGAAGACCCAGTTTTTCAGCCGAGTATTTAATTGACCCCGTCTCAGGATCCACCACCGCATCCGGCTTCTCAGACGTCAACTCCACCTCATGTCTTCCTCCCGCTGCCGGTCTTTCATCCTCCGTAACCTCAAGCTCTCCTTCTACACCAGGAAAAGGTATCACACCTCCTTGAGTAAGTCTCACCCCGGATTCGACGGGTAATTCTTCTGGAGCAGAAGCTTGGGCAGCATCGGCAGCTTCAGTCATACTGTATCCTTAATAAAATACTAAAACCAATGTAACACAACTTTTCATCGAGTTGCAAGAGATACTAGCATATTTTTTCTAGTTTTGTTATCCTGTAATTAAATATGGCGGAAGCAACAGAAACCACCTTAGGTGTACCCAACTTGGCCCAAAAAGCAGAAATAGTCCACCATCCGTCATTAGAATTAAGCTGCGAACAAGTAGAAGAGGTCTATGGCCAAAGCGAAAGTCTTCTAGTAGAGCTCTGTGCCGAAGACAAATTTAAAATTGCCGAAGTTGACGAAAGTGACCGACCGTTTGCCAGAAAAGCCAGACTCGCTGTCCTTGCCGTCAGCCAAGAAAAACAAGAAGTGGAGGGCGCCTATTTTAACCGCGAAACAGGAAAATTCAAGTACGTCTTCGAGGACGAGATCTCTGATGAAGAAGAACTCAGAACCATTGACATTCTTCGCTCCTTAAGAGCCGTTGACAAACTCGACGACATCGATGACCAAACCAAAGAACAAGCACGAAACAATTTAAATACTCTGCTAAAACACCTTGCTAAAAGAGAAGATGGAGAAATAAAACCGCTCGTCGTCGACAATGTTGATGCCATCAAAGAAGACGACGACATTCTCCTAGTGGGAAAAGCTGTTCCAAAACCCGCAAAAGAACCAGGTCCTGAAGAAGAAGCTGCTAAAACCTTAAGACAAGAATTTGGCGAACTAGACCCTCTAGCCCGAATTCTTCTTGAACGCCTTGCCCATGTTAGGCCCAATGCCCTCCCCAAATTTTATGAAATAGCGACCGACCCAGAAATTTACAAAGATCCTCGCACGTTTCTTGCAGAATACAGAAAACTCTTAAACCCAACACCTCGCTCAGAAGCAGCCCAAATAGAAACAGCTGTCGGACTATACAAACATTTTACAAGGAAAGAACCCCCCAAGGAGCTTGCTAGAAATCCCGACCTTCTCTTGTGGCAAATTTTCCAAGATGAAAAAGTGCAAAAATCTCTCAAGGAAGTTGCCGCCCTTTTTCCCAATAGAATTATCGACAAAGCCAAGGTAAACATGGACTGGTTCACTAATACTAGCAGTTGGGAAAAATTCAGTGGCGCTTACAAAACAGTCAAACCTAGCACAGGTAAACTGTTTCTCTTCTTAATGCTCTTTCAATACGTTAACCAAACAATGGAACAGGAATAAAGCTTCCTACTTTCCCACCCAAACTCTTCTTCACCATCTCCTCATACCCCTCTTTCCCTGGAAAACCCACTTTCCTCTCCGCCTCCTTGCCATCCTTAAACATAATCACCGTCGGCACTCCCATCACGTTATACTTTTGCGCCAACTCTTTCTCCTCATCAACATTCACCTTACCAATCACCACTTTTCCTTTATACTCATCCGCCAACTCATCAATCACTGGCCCTGCCAGCTTGCATGGCCCACACCAAGGCGCAAAAAAATAAACCAACACCGGCTTTTTACTCTTCAAAACTTCTTTTTCAAAATTTTTACCCTTAAAATGAACAGCTGCCATCTTTCACTTCCTAAAAATTATCTTATCACCGTTCCTTCAAACTTCCTCCCCTCAAGAACATTGTCCAAATTCTTCAAATCCTTCCCATCTGTTACCACCACCATCAATCTTAATTTCTTTGCCAACTTAGCTGCTATCGGATCAAAAGGAGTATACATCCCCGGTATCCACTTTTCTCCCACAATCTTTACTAGTTCGTCCCATGATAATCTTCTCCTGGGCTTAGCGTCTTTGTGTTTCTTTGGGTCTTTATCATAAACATAACTCACATTAGTTAAATTTATTATCCTTTCCACTTCGTAATCCTGAGCGAGCAAGACCGCATTATAATCCGTCGACCATCCTGGTTTCCAACCGGCCGCCAGTACAATCGGCTCTACTGGTCTTTTATCAATAAAATAATAGTTATCAATCACTCTCGGATAAGCAATATCTCGAAAAATCGTCCTTATAAAATGAGAATTTAGCCTTGTCGAATGAATTCCCAACCAATCCAAATCATCATCAGAAATCTTTCTCCCTAGCACTTCTGCCGCCGCATCTCTGTACTTTCTACAGGTCGACCCTCCTCCACAAACAATAAAAAATCGCAGCCCTGCTGCGATTTTCTTTCTTATAAATTTCTCAAAACCCTTAAGAAATTTAATATCAAACCCTCCGTCCGGAATAATTATCGACCCCCCCAAGGAGATAACAAAGCTTTTTTTATATTTTTTCATCTTTCCTATAAAAATTCAGCCTTCAGTTTCCTCAATTCTACACACACTAAATACCCAAGTCAACCATCTTAAAATTCCCCTCTGTTACTTCTCTCTTTTCCTCACAACCAGGAATGAAACGGCATGGTAGGTATGATATAATCCAGAAGATGAATGGCAAAACACCAGAAACACCAGAAAGAGGAACGATAGTCGTCTTTCCAAGGGGCCTAATCGAGTGGGAGCTGGTGGGGCCAGGGATTGAAAGAAACCTAGGCGAAATTTTTAGAAGAGTCTTAGGAAACAACGGACAAAAAAGAGAAAGCGAGCCAGAACCAGAAGCTCCAAAGGAAGGGTAATGCCAGCCTCAATTATCATGTCAAGAATCCTGTCTTAAACCCTCTCTCTGTCTTTTTTGCTCCATCACTTTTTGGTCTACCTTATAAAAAAGCCCCCATGCCGTCTCCTCTGCCACTCCCATTCTCTCCTCATAACCCATTTCTCTCAATTGCTTAAAAGTTAGTCTTTTAGGTATTTCCAAAACGCCAACGCTAGATGTAAACCCCACGGAAGCAGGTAATTTTTCAACCGCCTCTGGGGAAAGATCTTTAATTATTTCTTCTCTTGGAATCTTCTCCACCGCCTCCTTTAGTCTCTGATTAAAACCCTCCAATTTCTCTTCGGTCAATTCTTCTCCTCCCTCAGGAACCACAAAAATCACAAACTCATCTCCTCCCCAACGACCTAAAATATCTCTTCCTCTTACCGTCTCTTTCAAGCTCCTGGCCACTCCCTGTAAAACCCTGTCTCCTACATAGTGCCCGGGAAGATTATATCTTTTAAGGCTATTAATATCTAAAACTACTAAACCAAGGGCTTTTCCGCTCCTTAAGGCTTCTAAAACTACCCCTTGGGTCCTCACTTCAACTCCTCTTCTATTCAAAAGTCCCGTTAAAGGATCTGTCTCACCTTCGTCTTCTAGTCTATGCATCCTTCCCGCTATAATCTCATCCTGTAATTTCGGATCAACATTCTCTCTCGTCCATTTAAGCCACCGTCTATGACGTTCAACTCCTTCACCAACCCTCGTGATTTCATAATCAATATTCTTCGGTATTGTTTCCTCAGCTTTTTCATTCATCTTATCTTCTTAAGCCATTTAAATTATTTTAATTAAGTCCATTATATTATAAATTAAAAGGATAAATCTTTCACAAAGCTTGATTTTTTCCCTATAACACGATAACATCTCAACCAAACTTTGCACTTTAAAAAAGAGAGGAAAATCTTTGTGGAATAGAGCTAGGCAAAGAGGAACTCTACTTTTCTTAACAAGGGTTTCTGCTTGCTCGGCTCTATTCTAAACAAAATCAAATAGAAGATAGAAGGAGGAGGTAATGGCAGGAAAATCAACAACGGTGATCGTGCTCAAAAGAGGAAAACACACAGCAGTCGTCAGATGCAAAGTGCCCGACGGAGTAGTAGTCAAGCAAGGAGTAATAGTTGAAATCCTCATGATCTTGTCTTGCTCTTCCGAGAAGATGAGAGATAAGCTCTCAAAGAGATCGGCCAGACTTGGCAAACAGCAGTTGTCTGACAATCAAGGAAGAAGAGTCTTCAAGCTCAAGGCAGGGTGAACTGTTTTTGGACCTTGAAGGGCTTCTCTCTTCCGAGAGAAGCCCTCACGGCCATGCCGCTATTAAACATCTCCTTTTAAAACATCTCTCTTGCGGCACCCTGCGACACAAATTCTTAAGAATGGCTAAACTCTTTGGCTATTCCTAAGAGTGTCGCAGGGTGCATAAAAAATGCAAAGCAATAAAACCCGTTAAGTTAAAAAAGGCTTTAACTTCAAAGACGGGTTTTTTTGTTGAATCAAATCCTCTCTTGTGCTATAGTCAAGAAGCCTTCAGGGCAGGGAGCATCTCCCGACCGGTGGTAATGAGCCGATAAGGCTTTAAGCCCACCCACCCTGGTTCAGGGTCGATCAGGTGAAATTCCTGAGCCGACGGTATAGTCCGGATGAAAGAAGGTAATATGAAAAAGTACGGATTTCTTTTAAGTTTTCTCTCACTTTTAATTATCTGGGAAGTCGTTGTCAACTTCACCCATTTCCCTGTCTTTATCTTCCCACCCCCCTCACTCATTTTTCAAAGAGCCTTTGAAACTATCAAAAACGGCCTCCTTTTAAAACACACCCTTGTCANNTGCTTTTGTATTAGGCTTCATATTGGCCAAATCGAAAACTTTTGAGAAAATCTTTTCCCCATACATTGTTGGCTTCCAAGCCGTCCCCATTGTTGCCCTTGCTCCTCTCATTATCATCTGGTTTGGTCAAGATTTCCTCTCCAAATCCCTTATCAGCGCCCTCACTCTCTTTTTCCCAGTTCTTTTAAATACCATCAGTGGGTTTAGACAGGTTGAAAAAAAATACCATCTCCTTTTTAAATCCCTCTCTGCCACCAAGATCCAAACTTTAACCAAGCTTGAAATCCCTGCCGCCCTCCCCATCCTTTTAACAGGCTTAAAAATCGGCGTCACCCTCTCTGTCATCGGTGCTGTTATCGGTGAATTTGTCGCCGCCGACCAGGGCCTTGGGTTTCTTGTCTCCCTTGCCGGCGGTCTCTACGACACTCCCCTTCGCTTTGTTGCCTTCTTCACCCTCGCCCTCATTGCCCTAACCCTTTACACAGCCGTTAACCTTTTAGAAAAAATTTTAATCTCGTGGAGAAAATAGCCCATGATTAAAAAACTCATTCCTCTAATTTTAAGCCTGATTTTATTTCTCTTCACCTATTCTCTCTGGCAAAAATCAAAACCACAACCCTCCCCCTCCCCTTCCCCAGAGCCTAAACAAATCACCATCGCCATGGGCTATATCCCCAACATCCAATTTGCTCCCTTCTATATTGCTCAAAAAAAGGGCTATTTTGCCGAACAAAACCTTAAAATCAACTTTGACTATGGCTTTGAAACCGACCTCATTGCTCTTTTGGCCAACAATGAACTTCAATTCGTCATCGGCTCCGGCGATCAAGTTATCTTGGCTCGTCAAAAAAACCTCCCTGTCAAATATGTCTTAAACTGGTATCGCCGCTTCCCTGTAGCTCTTGTCTCCTTAAAAAAATCAAACATAAACTCTCCCCAAGATGTTATCGGTAAAAAAATCGGCACCCCTGCTGTCTTTGGCGCCAGCTACATTGGCCTTAAAGCTTTTCTTGCCAAAGAACTCATCCCCGAAACACGAGTCAAAATTGAAACCATCGGCTACACCCAAACAGAAAGCCTCATAACCCAAAAAGTTGATGTCGCTGTTTGTTATGCCATGAACGAACCGATTCAACTCCAAAATCAAAACCAGGAATTAACCACTTTTTATGTCGCCGACTACATCAACTTTGTCTCCAATGGGCTTATTACCAACGAAAAAACCATCAACGAAAACCCTGAGCTTATCAAATCTATCACCACTGCTTTTATAAAAGGCCTCCAGGATACTATTAACAATCCCGACGAGGCTTTTGAAATTTCAAAAGAATTTATCCTTGAGCTTGACCCGGAAAGGCAAGAGGTTCAAAAAAAAGTTCTTCTTGAATCAATCAAATTCTGGCAATCTGATCGCTTAGGCTTCTCTAACCAAGAAAACTGGCAAGAATCAGTTGACTTTATGCACCAAATCGGCTTCATCGACCAAAAACCAGAAGTAGACGAGCTTTTCACCAACCAGTTTGTAAATTCAACCCCTTAGTACCTAGTCGCTAGTCCCTAATTCTATGTCTATTATTCTTTCCGTCAAAAACCTCAAAAAAACCTACACCGAACCATCTCTTCTTAAGGTTCTTGACAACCTCTCCTTCTCTGTCAAAAATGGCGAATTCCTCTCCCTCATTGGCCCTTCAGGTTGCGGCAAAACTACACTCCTTTTGATCCTTGCCGGCCTTCTTAAACCTTCCGGCGGCCAAGTTCTCCTTGGTGGTCAAAAAATCAATGGACCCTCAAAGAATGCCGGCGTTGTTTTTCAAAGCCCCACCCTTCTTCCCTGGCGCACCATCTCCCAAAACCTCTCTTTGCCCCTAGAGGTTAAAAATCTTCCCAAAAGAAAGAAAGTGGAATCAATCCTAAGACTAACTGGCCTCAACAGCTTTGCCCAAAGCTTCCCCTACCATCTCTCAGGCGGCATGAAACAATTAGTCAGTATTGGCCGCGCCCTCATTTCAAGCCCCCAAATCCTCCTCTTGGACGAACCTTTTGGCTTTCTTGACGCCCTCACTCGCCAGCAAATGAACGAAAAGCTCCAAAAAATCTGCCTGAAACACAAAAAGACCACTGTCTTAGTCACCCACTCTATCGAAGAAGCTGTCTATTTATCAAACCGCATCTTGGTCCTCTCCTCCCGCCCCGCCAAAATCTTAAAAAAATTCAAAATCCCCTTCCCTCATCCCCGCCCAGAATCCCTCCTCCGCTCTTCCTGCTTTACTTCCCTCACTTTCCAAATCCGCAAAACTTTAACTCAAAAACCTAGCTTATGAAAGAAATTATCCGTTCTACTGCCCTCAAGTCCGGGGAATTTGTGGGAGGATCAAACCACAAAAGCCTAGTAAATACTGCCAAAACCATCGGTCGAATCGCCACCCCCCTTGCCCCTCACCTCGTCTTTAATTTTTCTCTTGGAATAGCCCTCGCAAGAGAAAGCACCTCGATCTGTGTAATTGGCAGAAGCGATACCGTCATTGCCTCCAGTTACGAAGAAAAAAGCCAGGCTCCAAGTAAAATCTCTCAAATGCTTAGCGGGGGGGCAGTTTGTGCCAATCTCTACGATGAAGGAAGATCTTACTTTAGTCGCCGTTTAGAAAAAATAAAATAAAAACCTCTTCCCCTTCACAGAAGAAACACGGAAAGTCCTAAAAACACAAGAATCATTAGCCCTACATAAATCCTCGTTCCATAAGCCGAAACCGTCCCTTTCTTAAGATGCCAAAAAAGCCACTTGTTAAGATGAACCTCGTCTGTAAACAAATCCGAAACCTCATCCATCAGCAAATGAAGCGCCGCCGCCATCACCAATCCCTTGCCTAAAAGTCCGGCTGTCGAAGTCAGGACAAAAAAACAAAACCCCCAAAAAATAATCTGAAAAATTGCACTATGAAAAGTAAGCTCCACGTGCTCTCTGTGGTGTTCTCCAAAATAAGAAAACGCTCCTTTAAAATCTTTTCTTTCTATCAACTCTTTTAAAGCAAAAGAGGTCGGATGGTCCGGCCGAGTAAGATAAGTAAAAATCGCGTGATCAATGTCCAAAATAAAAGTCCCAATAAAAGCCCCAATCCACAATTCTATAAGGCTCAAGGTAAGTTCAAACTTCAAAAACGTAATCACCCCAAAGTACAAAAGCGTTGCTCCCAAATGCTTGTAAATTTCTTTCGTCATAACTCCACTTTAAACTCTAAAAACCAACCCTGTCAAATCTACCCAACTCCTAGTTCTAAGTCAAAAGTTGTATCTACACTTCTCCAGATCAACATGCATCTCATCCTTGAAAACCACCTCCTCTTCTTCAAGGCGACGCTTTTGCTCTCTCCAACCCCCCAGCCCAAAAGTTGGTGCCAACCTTCCAGTCCTATCCACCACCCGATGACAAGGAACATAAGAGTCTTTGTTTAAGTGAAGCGCATAACCCACCACCCGCGTGTTCTTGGGCTGTCCCAACGCCTTTGCCACCTGCCCATAGGTAACCACTTTCCCGGGCGGCACCTTTTTTACCAGTTTATATACTCTTTTAAAAAAAACCTTGCTCATTAATCATCATTATAGCACCATCAGGAGTTTGGCCCAATTATTTCTTTGACACCAGAGCGTTCCCTTTCAAATAAAACCGCCATTTCTTATCCTTCCATGCGCCGGCGTACTCCACCCCAACCCTCCTTGCCGCCATGATTTGACTTGTCTTTATCTTCTCTCCTCTATCCTCTATCCACAGTCTCTTGCTCCTCACCAAATCCTCACCATTAAAATCCCCGTCAATTCCCATCCATTTTGTCAATCTTGCTGGCCCGCTCCCCAGACCCCTTAATTTCTTAATGTCTAAATTCCCAAACTGCTCTCTCTTCGGTTCTAACGCTCTAATAAGCACCGCTGCTGGGAAGCCTTTTCTCTCTGTCACCACATTCAAAAGCCAGTGCATTCCGTAAGTAAAATAAACATAAGCCTTTCCTGTCCCACCAAACATCACTTTGTTCCTCTCGGTTTTTCCCCTGCTGGCATGACTTGCTTTGTCCTTGAAGCCCACATAAGCCTCTGTCTCCACAATTTTTCCGACCAATTTTTTCTTACCGATCTGACGAACAAGGAATTTCCCCAGAAGCCCTTTTGCCACTTGAGACGTTGGTCGATTGTAAAACTTACCCCTAAGTCTTTTTTGTCTTCCCCTTCTTCTTTTCATTCTTAAGCTCCTTTAACTTCCACATAAAAAGCCTTGGCTTTGACCGCACATTACTCGCGTCTTTAACAAAACTCAACGCCTCCTCCAACATCCCCCTAGGCGCTTCCTTTGCTAGTTTTATGTACAAAGACTTATTCCTCAAATCCCCCAAAGCCACTGCCAGTCGGTAGCCGTAATCCTGAAATTCCTTTGTAATATACTTTTTTTTATCCCAGTCGAATTCTCCAAGGATCTGCTTGATAGAAGTCAATTGAGATTTACCCCGTCTCTTCTTTACCATGGTTTATACCCTTCGCATCTCAAATTTTTTTCTATATTCCAAAATCAAGCCGGAAAGCACCAATCCTAAGGCTCCCAGTATAAAAATCGCCCCCCAAGAAAACCTCACAAACAAGAAAATCCAAACCAAAAAGCAAGTCAACAATCCTCCCAAATGAATCCAAATTTCTCTTTTTACCAAAAACTCCAACCGCCTCTTTTTCCCTGCCATTTCATAAGTTACCGCATCAATCGGTGTCCAGATAAAAACCGTTACCAACCGATACAAAAAATCAGAAGTGAAGATCAAGCTGGTGGTTTTTAAAAATGGCCTTATTAGCCAATTAATACTATTAGCCATCACCCCCCACTTCAATACTCCCGGACCCCTTTTGTCAATCCACTTTCCTGCCCAAAAACAAATTATCAGAGTCAAAAAAAGCACTCCAGAGGAGATAGCCCCCACCACCTCATAATTTTTAACAGCAAAATACACAAACACCCACCAAGCTACTCCATAAATCATCGTTTCCACCCCCTGTCCTAACCAAGACAAAAAGATCGGCCAATTTTTCCTGCTTCCCAAACTGATACTTATTCTTTTTGTCGAAAACCTCATTCCCCGTCTTGAATAATTATCAAAAACAAGCGGCACTGCCGACAAAACCGCCAAAACAAGCGCCACTGAGTATAAAGCAAAAAATCCCCAACGAAAAATAATCACCCCCCCAAAAAACGGCCCCGCCGCCGCCGCTACTCTGTCAACCATCTTTATTTCCCCAACCTCCTTACCAAACTTTCCGTCCCCATCCTCGACTCCTACCACTGTATAATGATATGCCTGCCAACAAAGCGGAATCATCAATCCCCACACAATCGCCCCGACCCACAAAAAAACCAAATTCTCTTTTCCCAAAATGAGAAGCCCCAAAAAAGCCGCCCGCATGAGACTTGCAATCACCGAAGACTTATCAATCCCCATTCTTGCCACCAACGCCCCTGCCACAACTGCACTTGCCATTACCAACGCGTGAACAATCATATAAAACAAAAAAATCATTCCCAAGTCGTTAGTCAATTCATAAATATACAAAGGAATAAAAATTCCCACTAAACCCATCGCCAGGTTCCTCAAAAGTGAATTTCCCAATACTCCCCAAATTGCAGGTAATTTCCTGTGTGATAAATGAAACAATCGAGGATTATCCATTTTTCTCAATTATATCTATTCATTATTTTTGACAATCCCTCCTCAAGTCCTAGCTCAATCACCTCAACCACTTTCTTTATCATTTTTTTCACTTCTGTTTTTTCTCTCGGCTCAAATGGTCTCAAGACAAATCTTTCCACATCTATATGCCTTCGCTCCTCCACTGGTATCTCTCCCTGCCTTATCCCACACCGAAATCTCACAAATTCCTCTGTGTCCAGGTTTTTAATAATTGACTCCACTCCTCTATGTCCTGCCGCTCCCCGTCCTACTACAATTTTAATCTTTCCCAACGGCAAATCAACATCATCATGCACCACCCAAATATCTCCCGGCAAAATCTTATAAAAGGAAACAGTCTTGGCAACTGCCACCCCAGAAGCANNATTGTTTGGGGTTTCATCACTAATAAGTTTCTCTCCAGTCTACAGACTTCCGCGTCAAACTTCTTCTCAATTTTAAATTTTGCCTTGTAATTTTTAATTTTTAATTTTGAATTTTTAATTAATCTATCTGCCACCATAAACCCCAAATTATGCCGTGTCTCTTCATACTTTTTCCCCGGATTACCAAGTCCCACTATTATTCTCATACTCCTTTCCAATTTCTTTTTTGCCATTTGTTTATTTGTTTACTGATTTGAAATTTACTTATTTAACAACCTGGTTACTTCCTCATCGGAGGTTTGCCCAAATCTTTCATAAAACTGTCCCACGGCAAAAAAATTCCAAGGTGTCTTTAAACAGACCACCTCATCTACCAACTTTTCAAACTTTTTTATGCTATCCGGCGGCGCCACTGGCACTGCTAAAACTAATTCTTTCACCTTTTTAACTTTAAGCCATTTTACCGCCGCCTCCATTGTCGCTCCTGTCGCAATCCCATCATCCACCAAAATCACTATTTTGTCTTTTAAATTAAGTTTTTTCTTGCCTCCTCTGTATTTTTTCGTCCTCCGCTCAACCTCTTTTGTTTTTTCTCTTGCCTCCTGCTTTACATACTCTTCATCT
>JABAOC010009797.1_pt3 | contig 26124 bp, 42 predicted proteins | sample 7062161 | NCBI WGS metagenome assembly JABAOC01 (sample SAMN14538625, study PRJNA623070) | marine sediment metagenome | biome: marine biome [ENVO:00000428]; feature: marine pelagic biome [ENVO:01000023]; material: deep marine sediment [ENVO:00002113] | place: India: Gulf of Khambhat ... | reverse complement strand
CCACGAATTCAAAGAGGAATCTCGCCGAAGGCGAAAAAAGGAAGAAGAGGAAGCAAGGCGCGCTCGCCTAGCGGCCAAACGTCGCCCAAATCCCGTTGCGTTGATCAACTCGTTGATCGTCAACGCCCAAGAAAAGAATCCAAGCGTGGTTCCGGGTATTCGGGAAATTCCCGAGCACGTCAATATTCCTAAGTGCTGAAATGGTCGAGATACCACACGTCGATGTAGAGCGCGCATCAGGAGATCTGCGCAAGCTTTATGAAATGGCTCCGTATCCCGAAACGATTTTGTCGATCGTTGCGGGATTAGAGGCCTACATGAAAAAGGTGATCTGGGCTCGTGAAAAGATCGAAATCTACGAGCCCCAATTGAGCAAAGAACTGGAAGCTTGGAACCTGGCGTTTTTGGATTTCGCACTGCGCATTCCCGAGTACAAGGCGGCAGCCGATGGTGCTGCGGACGCTGAGGATTTGCAAAAGTACGCGTACGATCCTTTATTCAAGGGGATATATCCCGAGGATATGACCTTGGAAGGCGCTCCAGAATGGCCGGATATCGAAACGCCGTGGCGCTTGATGAATGACCTTTCGGTGATGGCTGGAGAGGTGGTTCCACAGGAAGTCCATGATGAAGTGAAAGAAGATTACGACGAGGTGATCGTGACCTTCTTGACCACCACGGCTAAAGATCTGGGGGAATGGGCGAAAGATCCCGAATTGCCCAAGGGGGTAAGAGACATATATGACGAGGCTTCTGGATATGTCGGAGGCCTCACGGATGATGTGGAAAAATATGTGGAGAAAAAGACCAAGGAGAAAGTTACGGCCGCAGTCAAGAAGGGGCTCTTGATCGCTGGCGTGGGTGTGGTGGCGCTGCTCGCGATCTCCAGGGCCTCGCGCACGCCACGCTAGTTGTCAACAAATATAGACAGTGGTAGTCTAGCCAAGACGGAGGCGCGCCGAGACTATTGCGCGCCGTACGAATATGCGCCCCTATATTGAAAGGGTTCCCCTTTTACAAAGGCCATTGGCATTTTTGGATGTCGAGACGACGGGTCTAAAGCCTGGTCATCACGAGATCACGGAAATCGCCATCGACCATTCTAAATATGGAACGTGGTCTTGTCGCGTCAGGCCGCGGTTTTTAGATCGCGCCGAACAGCGAGCCCTGGAAATACAAGGCTTCAATGAAACGGATTGGGAGGGCGCGCCTACTTTTGGTGCCGTCGCCGGCAAGATCATCGAATGGACGGAGAACACCATTTTGATCGGTCACAACATCGCGGGATTCGATATTCCCATGTTGCATGGATGCTTCGAAATGGCCGAGCTATCCAGTCGGGACATTTCCAGAGCCGTCGTCGACACAATGACGTTGGCGATCGAGCATTTGGTCCCCAAGGGGCTCAAGTCGCTCTCGCTTCGTGCCGTGTGTGATTTTTTGAAGATTTCCAACGAGGGCGAACACACCGCTCTTGCGGATGTCATGCGAGTCAAGGATGTTTATGAAAAGCTCGTCGGAAACCAACTCAAACTCTTTTGAGCAGGGGACGGATTGGGACAGGCAGGCTGAGTATCTCAACGCGCTAAAGAGGTTTAGAAAGATGTACGAAAAGTACCACGGATTCAAGCCCCCCAATGGCGCGACGGCCATTTGGTCGTTGGGTTTTGAAATGGGCTATGACGGTGCAGTGAATGTACAAAGGGAGAAATAGGATGTATGAAGATAATCGACGAAGTGACCGGCCGTTATCAAAGCAGATTCGGTGGGCCAGGTCTTTGAACGATCACCAGATCGCCGTCATTTTGGGCGCCGAACTGATGAAGTCAAGGGCAGGGCAATCTCGCGAGTCGACCGTCAGCTTGATGTACGAATTAGTCCACGAAATGAAGTATCGATTCGAGCGATTCGATCGCATTCCAAAACAGGGGCATGATGGACACGATGACGACGAAGACGGGCTTTCAGACGAGGATTGAAAACATGCCTACGTCTTTTCGTAAGGCGTATGAGAAATCCCGTAAAAGTAAAGCTTTCGCAATCAAATCATTTTGTGCAGAATGTACAGGATACGACAGGAAGGCGATTCGTGATTGCACTGATAATGGCTGCCCGCTTTGGCCGCATCGACCATTTCAGACCAAGATATTTTCAGAACTTGCAGACCGAGAAGAAGAAGAGGAAGAAGAAACGCAATGCTGTGACGATCCCAACGTCAAGCGTCGAAAAGATGGCAAGTTGAAAAAGTGCATGTCGTGTGGAAAGAAGTGGAGGATCGAATGACCAAGTCACTAAGAGAAAAGCTGATAGATTATGGCGTTGCGTTCAGCATTTCCTGCCTTTGCGGTGCCGTGTTGATCCTGGTGATCATGAGCGCGCTCGGACCCGATCCTGATCGCGCGCGCTTCATGTTGGATTGCGTTTCAGACTTCCAGTACACGGCCAAAACCTGTCAAGCAATTTGGGAAGGGGCAGACCCGCCCCCAGTGCCAGACGGTATGGAGCCAGGATGTTAGAATACGGCGATGGGGCCACACACGCTCGCAATCTTCGATTTCGATTGGACGCTTTTTCAATCGCCCTGCAGCCCTCCTGGTCGTCTACTTGATTGGTGGAGCAGTCTAGAATCACTCACACCGCCAGTCGTTCCCCCGACGCCCCATGCGGGCTGGTGGATCAATCCGGTAGTCCGAGAGGCGTGGGTTGCCTCGACTGATGCCAGCACGATTTCAGTAGTCATTACTGGTCGCAGAGAAAAGTTTTGCCCCCGAATCATGTCCCTTTTAGAGCAACGAGGAATATACCCGGATTACCTATATTGTTTTCCGCAGGACAAGATCGGCGGTATCCCGGCAGTCGTCGCCTATAAGCTGGACGCGATCGAGAAGATTTTGCAGGAAAACCCGACTATTTCTAGGCTCATCGTATTTGAAGATCTGATTCCGCAGATAGAGGCTTTTGCCGAACTCGCAGATCAATATGGGCTCAAGTATTCGGGCCAATACGTTTCCAAAAGAGAAGACACGGGATTCCCGTGGCACTGCTAAAGAAAGGGAAAATCAATGGCAGGCGTAAACAAAGCAATCGTGGTCGGCTTTTTGGGCCGAGATCCAGAACTGAGAACGACACAAGGCGGCCAGAACATTTGTCGCCTCAACATGGGCACGACCCGCACTTACAACAATCGCGATACCAACGAGAAAGTCGAAGAGACGGAGTGGCATCGCATTACCGTTTGGGGCAAGTCGGCCGAGAATTGCGGCAAATATCTAAAGAAGGGTAGTCAGGTTTATGTCGAAGGGCGTCTTCGCACTTCTTCATACGAAGACAAAGAAGGCATCAAGCGATACTCGACCGAAATCGTTGCTGAGAATGTTCAATTCTTGAGCAAAAAGGGTCAGCAAAATGAATCCGCCCCGGAGTCACCACAAGAAAATCAGGATCCAGACGACGACATTCCATTCTAAAAGGTAGGCAGGATGAATCCAGACGAGATGCTTGATGCAATACGGGAGTTTCGTGAATCGATTTCCTTTGAACAAAGGGAAGCAATTGACGAAGTTTTGAACGATGATCAACGCGCTTCTTTGGGATCGGTTTTGTCATCAACAGATGATGCGGATAAGGCAAAGCATTGCCTACTTCGTTTCAAAAAAATGCTGATGAAAGATCCAATAAGCGCAATCAAGCTACATCGAAAACTGGATAAGAGACAGATCGAGTTAGTAAGCGACTTGATCGCCATCGACTGACAAAATATTGAGGATGCTCACCTTCTAATCTTTTCAGATATTTAGAGCATTCATTTGTTTCTATGCCAACCAGCGCAATTGCGCTCTTCTGGTAGGGTGACCGTTATGCGTTTTCGTGAGAAGTCTACAGTTGTAGGGGTAATAGCAATTCTTTTGAGTTGCTTTGGGTCCTCTCCAGTTGAAGAACCCGGAGAGGTTTTGGAGGTAATGGAAGAGCCTGAAAAAGTGGAAGAAAACTTGCAGGCTAATGCCATGATTTCCCCACCTGTAAAATCGCAAGAAGTTGTCGATCCTTACAAGGGTTGGAGCAAGTGGTGCGAGCCCGTTGACTACGAAAAGCCGTGCGAAGCAGACTCGGATTGCGATGGAATCGAGCATCCAGCGAAACGGGACCTACGATGCGTTCGTCCATTTTGGGCGAAAAAAGACTCAGGGATCAGAATCTGTGCGCCGGGATATGCCCGTTTATCAGAACGCAAATGGCGCAAGCATCGGGTCCGCGAAATCGTTCGCCAGCAATACTTCAACGAGGCGGAGCACTGCGCGGAATGGGAGTGGCAATACGAATCCCGAGAAGGAAAAACTGATAAGATAACCGGCGCCTATGTGGATGGTAAACCGATCCACAAGCAGCATTGGCGTTGCGCAAGAGAGTGGAGAAATGCTGAAAAGCTGACGGACTTTTTATGGGTTCCGTATAAGCGCGAGACGTCAGCCCGTCCATGGAAGCGCNNAGTGGCGAAATGCTGAGAAATTGACGGACTTTTTATGGGTTCCGTATAAGCGAGAGACTTCGGCACGCCCATGGAAGCGCCATCGTCTAAATCCAGATCTTCGCGCTAACAAAAAAGCGTGGATCAAGATGGCCGAGGCATATGGCCATAAGCAAGTGCTAGAGCGGCGATATGGAAGACGAGACGGAAAGCTCGTCCCCTTCGACTATCCAATCGGCGTCGAAATCATCGAAGGCGGAAGCCCACACTACAAGGATGAATTCCGTTGGCAGTTTGGCCTAGGGCCTTTTGGACAAAATACCGCGCTTTGGGTGCATAGTTGGGACGTCAATGCGCCGCCAGAAATTCTTTGCCAGGAAGTTCCCGCGATCGAACTTTATTTGCGGCGTGCAAGAAGGGTTGTCGCAGATTACCAACACGGGATCGACTGCGGCGGCGTGAAATATCATGGCATGTCCATCAAAATCCTCGAAAATGGACAAGAAGTAGTCGTGGAACAGCCATCTTGGGTTGATATCCATCGTGCGACCAGTGGCGGGAAATATTGCCCACGCAAGAGCAAGAAGGCCTCCTTTTACAACAAGAAGCTCCGTGGTCGCCTGAAATCGGTAGGCATTAGGCCTGACGAGCCGGTGACCGCCGATATGCTTGGCGAACCCATCCCCAAGGATATCCAGAATGAAAGGGCGATGGAGTTGCTCTCCATTCTTGAGGAAAAGTTGCCGCCGCCGTTTCACTAACAGCTATTGAAAGGCTGTGGAAAATGCATTTCGATTTACCACCACTCCCGTACAAAAAAGACGCATTAGAGCCCACAATCAGCGAAGAAACGCTTGAGCTTCACCATGGAAAGCATCAGGCAGGATATGTGGAAAAACTCAATGCTATCGAGTATGTGGAGGGGCTACCAGAGCGCACACCGTTAGAGCAGATCGTTCTAAACGCCATCGAGATGCAAAATCAGCACCTCTATGACATGGCGGCGCAAGTCTGGAACCACGCCTTCTATTTTCACTGCATGAAGGAAGATGGCGGTGGCGAGCCAATGGGTAAGATTGCCCTGGAAATCAAGAATAACTTTGGCGGGTTCGAAAATTTCAAAGATGAAGTAATCGAGCGTGCAAAATCACTCTTTGGGTCGGGATGGATATGGCTGGTTTTCGATCCCCAAAGTAGGACATTAGAGTTTTTCAGCGGCAAGGATGCTGACACCCCATTTCCGCTGCGCCTCATTCCCCTTTGGGTGGTGGATGTTTGGGAACATGCCTACTATCTGGATCATCACAATCGACGCGCGGAATACGTCGAAGCTGTGCTCGACAATTTGGTCAATTGGGAGTTCGTCAATGACAACTGTAGACGCGCAAAAGTATGATAAAATCTGCGTGTGAAAAAATATCGATTTATCGTCCCCGGTAACCCAAGGGGTTATGTGACGAGGAACTATAACTCGCGGCCGTCTAAAGCCTATATAAGATGCCGCGAATTCATGAAGGAAGTGAGGCGCTGTGCAGCCGAGGCCGGCGTCCCATTACCCCTCGCACCAACGAAGGATAGCCCTCTCATCATCAAAACGATCGCGTATTTCAAAAACGGAATTCATTGCGATCCAGAAAATGTTCGCAAAGCTGTCTCAGACGCGTTGGTATACGATCCTGAAAAAAAGCGGGGGGATGACAAGTATACCGGCGGCATCTTTCCGCCCCCAAAATACGACAAGGAAAATCCTAGGACGGTCATCATCATCAAGTCTTATCGACAGTGAAAGGGAAACGAGATATGGAAATCGTAGGAAAAAATGGAAAGCCCCTCGATCTTTCAAAGGCGAAAGTCATTGACGACAAGCTGAAAGAATACAAAATCGGCGAAGTTGGCATTACGACAGCCGAGCTTCCGCAAACGATTTTGGTCAAAGCACAGCAACAGGCGCAGGGCCTTTTGATGCAACAAGGCCAGATGCAAGCGGCGGCGCATGCAAATCCATTTCAGTTTGAGCCGTGCGCACTTGCAGTATTTATGATGCTATCCAATGAAGTTGCTCGTCTAAATGGCGAGCTAGATAGTATTAGGGGAAAGATGGACGAAGGAAAGGAAAGGGAAAAAGATGGAAACGGGACAAGCGTATGATGAGTATTCTAGGGAATTTGAAAAAGCGGGTTTAGTACCCGTTACCCAAAAGTCTTTTGAGAGATATGCGAGACAGGGGAAATTCAGATCCAAGGTCGTAAAGGGAAGGCGTCAAATTCAACCTGCCCAACTCAAACGATTTATCGAAAAGGAGATCAAAGCGTCCGGTGGTCAAACGGGAGGAATGAGTGCGCCCAAGAAGAAGAGGGGGTCCATTCTCGTTGAAGATATGGAGCGCTGTGTTTGGGACGGGATCGTAGAACAACTCAACCGCGAAGCTTCGGTTACCAACAAGACGCCGAAGTTAGTTGCTTCTGCACTCAAAACGATCTCCGATGCCAAGGTAAGGCGGCTTTTGACAGAATACATCTGCTCGTTAGAAAAAGTGGGCTGATGATTCTTCCCAGGCGCAGGTCGCCACCAAATTGGTGCCGGGCTTGCAATGGAACCGGGTACGTATTTGGCGAAATCATAGACGTAGAAAACTTTGCTAGATTTCAATGTCCAAAATGTAAGGGCACTACATTTTATCCTGATGTCTATGATTTTCGCCCATCCCCCTTTTTGATTTGGGTGGATCCAAAGATTCGGATTGATGCAACTTTGCGGGGGATGGTGATTCACAAAAATGGCATCATCGAACTCAGTGAATGCATAGGCGAGTTTGACGCAAAGGATTGACCAAAAAGCGCATCTAAGGCACAATCTTGGCAATGGCGAAGCAAAGCATGGCTCCGCTGCTGCTCATTGGTGGGGCGGCGGCCATCTTCCTTCTCTCGAAAAAGAAGAAGGATGAACCAACACCAGAAGAGCTAGAAGCCATACAAGAAAAGATGGGCCAGGCAGTAGGAAAATTTGCGACGGCACAAAAAACCGCTGCTGCAGCCGTAGGTAGAATGGGTTGAATCATGGCGAAGACTTCAATGGCGCCGATTTTGCTGCTTGGAGGCGCTGCTGCGCTTTTTTTGTTGGGGCGAAAGAAGGAAGAAGATGCCGATGAAGGTATTACGATTTCCGCGGCCCCGGTAATTCCGTCGATGCCAGGCATTCCGTCAGGGGCGCTTCAAGATGTGGAAGTCATCGAGGCCACCAGACTGATACCGGCACGTACGAAAAAGAATCTCGTTCTTGAAGTCCAGAGAGTCGAAGAGGAAGTCGAAGAAGAGCCCACAGGCATTCCTTGGGACAAGCCGGTAGAAGAAGAGGCTTGTAAAATCGGCCAGGTGAGCCAAGACAAAAGCCACGTTTGTTGGGGGATTCCCGGGACCAAGGGGGCGAGCGCTGTCAAAATGCGTAGAGTCGTCAAATACGAAACGGCTCAAAAGACCGCCGCGATGCTTGCCTTGGCTGGCCCTGCCGCGACCAGCTTGCTAAAAAAGCTGCCCATCCAATTCGCATTATGGTGTTGGGTCAATCGCAAAAAGGGAATCTATAAATGCACCAAAGAGAGAAAATTGGGCCGCAAAAAGTGGTGCAGTAAATGGGGCCGCCATTCTGTCAAAGACCCATATCAGTACGCATCGTAGATGGAAAACTCGTTCGACTATTACGAGGCCTTGAAGGTCCCGAGATCTTCGTCTCAGGATGAGATCAAGCGCGCCTATCGAAAACGAATCATCGCCTGTCACCCCGATCACAATCCGGGGGACAACGAGGCCGAAGAAGAATTCAAACGCGTCTCCGAAGCTTACGAGGTTTTGGGCGACCCGGAAAGAAGAAAGCACTACGATCTACTTTCGGGCGTGATCGACCCGTCGAATTTCAACAAAGAGCGGTTTACGCAAATTTTCAGCGAATTCGTTGAAGGTATCAGCAAAGAAGCTATGAATACGAATCAGAAAAAACCGCCCAAAAAGAAGAAGAAGAAAGCTGCCAAGAAAAAAGAAGAAAACTATGATGATTCCTTCGTGGTTCTCAAACAGGGGGGCGCCCTTTTTAGGGTAAAGAGAGCGACGGCGGAATAGGGGTTCGCATCACCGTTTTCTCGATAGGCGCCTTCTTGGGCGCCTATTTTTTTGGTATGATAATTGCCAAATGAAGTATGAATACCCTTCGGCGGGTGAGAATGCACCGCCGGAAGTCAAAAGGGCAATCGCAAAGTTCAGGAGGCTTCCCATTGCGCAAAAGGAAAGCGTTCCATTGTTATATTGGCTTTTGGGTTCGGGGACGCCCGACTACAAAATGAGCAAAGAGGATGCAGAGTATGTCGATCAAAGTGAGATCGATTTCCAGAATTGCGCAAATTGTATAAGCGCATTCCAACACGTCACGAGTGGAGAGTTCATCTGCGATCAGATGGAAGGGGAGATCCAAGGCGAAGCGTGGTGCAAGCTTTGGGCCCCGTATGAGGGATAAAAATGCCTAGGCCGTCTATTCCTAACATCAGATTTCCGAAGGAAGAGTCACAGCTTTCGAGGTTGAATGACGATGCCAAAGGCGATGGTAAATGCGGCGCGTCTTGGAATGTCACATTCGATTTGGTACGCCCATTTGGGAATACCAACAACTATTCCAAGAGGCTCAAAAGGCTCGCGAAGAGCGAAGAGTTGCAAATGTTGCCGAGCCCAGATCTGATTGCCCGCGTTGAAGATGCAATCGATGATGCCAGGGAAGATCTGAGTCACTATCGCAGCGAAAGGGCGCTCAGTAGGGATGATCGAGACAAGATCGACAAGTATTTCGATCGCGCTGAAAACTATCTAAGCATCGCCCAAAAACTAGATCGTTATTGGGCCGAGGAATACATGCCGCCCAACATGCGGTGGAAAAATCCGCCCAAGGCAGGGCGCCCCATCTGGCTAGGCGGCATCGATCTTTCGCATTGGCCCTTGTGGGATGACGCTCCGTGGCGAGGCGCTTGCGGATTTTTGATGGCGAAATCCGGGCAAGAGGTTGCTGTCGGGTTTCCGGTCGGCGGACTAAAGTATGAAGACGTGCTTTTTACCTGCCCTTCGATGGAGACAGTCGGGCAACACAGCGAAGACAAGGTCACCTATGGCGATCTTTTGACGGCAGCCGTTCGCAACGCCCGGTGTGCCCAAGAGCTTTTGTATTCTGTTGCGTTCTACAATCTCAACAAAAAAGATGCGCCCCCGGTCCCCAAAAGAACGATGAAAGTTGTCAAAAAAGCCCAACTCATCCCTGGCGTGGCCGCTGCGCCTGTTGGAGTCATGCCAATCCCCGAGGTTCCCCCTGGTGTATCGGTCATTCCGTTGCCGACGCCGGAATATGAGCCCGAGCCCGAAGTCGAAGAGCCGGAGGATATCGAAGAGCCGAAAAAGGATAACAAGGGCGCCATCTTGGCGCTTGGCGCTGCCGCGGTCGTATTGCTCGCACTTTCAAAGAAGTAAAGGCTGACCATGCCAAATCCCCTTGAGAAATATTACGCAAAAATCGAGGATTTAACCGACTTCAATCCCGAGACGATCAAGGAGGCCGGGGAAGAGGTGATGAAAGCGGTTAAAGACGACAACCGCAATGACCCGACCGCATGGATGGCCTATGCGGGAACCGCTATGAAGCAAGCGTGGATGTCTTTGCCGAAGGAATATCGGACGCAGATGATCAACGCCATGAATGACTTGATTCAGCAAGCGCTTGCGGGTGTTGATGAGGTGAAAGGCGCCCTTCAGCAAGTATCAGATGCCATCAGCACCATCCCCATCATCGGGTGGATCATCGACGCCGTTCTCCAAGTCGTTGTGGATATCGCTAAGGTTGTTCAAATCACCAAGAGAAATCGCGAAATGTCGCGGGCTAGATGGAAGCGGCAGCGGATGGTTAGCACCTTAGATGACATTGACGATCCGAGGGATTGGGTTTTCGTTTCTGCTAAGGTGAGGAACTATTCTCACTACGTAAAGGTTCGCGGCGGTGGAGATTGGAGCCTCACGCCATCATTTAGGCGATCAGGTTCGACTTTAATGTTCAGCGCCGACCCCGGACCCGCCGACAAGGGAAAGTGCGGCAAGACGACCGGCGTAGAAATGAGTTGCGATGCCCGAAGCTACTCGGATATTGCCTGTCGAAAAAAGCCCAAAAAACAAAGTGACTCCGATATCTGCGTTCGATACTTGGGCATCTCAGCGCTATTTTATCCGTATTGGTCGCCCGCTTATTCGGTCGGGCCCATTGAAGTTCCGATCAACGAAAACGAGTCCGTTCAAACCGTACTCGATGACGGGGGTGATCCCAACAGCATCCTCATGGCCCGGCAAGTCATGTTGCTCACCGATCCATATGCCAATTTACGCGTTCGCGGAGAACGTCTTCGTGAAATGACCGATCGCTTTGTCGGAACTTGGCAAAATCAGATGAAGGCCTTCGGCGTGGGGGGCAAGATGGGCTTATTGAAAATTGATGAGGATGGAAATGCTCCTGGCACGCCCCGGGAAGATCGCATGCTGATCGATGAGCGCAAAGATCCAAAATGGTCGGGCGCCAAATCGTTGAGGAATCGCTTCTATTTTGATGAGGATGGTCGCATCGTCCCTTATGACGGAACTGACGTCAACGACTGGGGCATTCGCACCTGGGGCGGAGGTGGTACGCTCGCCTGCTCAGTCGGCGCTTACAATGCCGTGGTAACGAATACGATGGCGTTTTTTACCGCTCGATCGAACATGATTCGAAACGGCTTTCGCATGAAGGGTTTGCTGATGGATCATTCCATCAGGCGCCTCGATCCCGAAGTGCGTGACGCCGTTAAATATGCGGCCAATAAAGATGAAATGCTTCCAGGGCCGACAGGCCCGATGATAGTAGTCAAGGGGGTAAAGGTAATCCCACCGGGCGTGAAGAGGCTGCCACCGAAAGTTCCGTCTAGGTATGACCCTAAGATATTCAAGGCTGCTGCCGCCATACCGACCGATGAAAAGAAAAAATCAGCGTTGCCCATCCTTTTACTCGGAGGTGGCCTCGTGGCGATCATGGCGATGCGAGGGAAAGGTAGGAGGCGATAATGCCTATCCTTCCCTTCCTCTTACTTGGTGGTATCTTGGCCTTTTCGGGGCCCAAGAAAAAACCAACGAGAGATTGGTGGAAAGAAGAGGATCGTAAAAAGCCGCCAAACATCTCTGGCAATCCGCTTGGGTACAACCAAAAGGTCTTTGGGAGCGAGTTTGCCATCAAGATGGCGTTTGCCGTTTTGGGATATGGGATCAACCCATTCGATAAGACCTATGAGGGTGTTCCCGAAATCATCAATCCTGCCATCGTCAAGCAGTTCCAAAGAGACTACAACGCTCTTTCGTCATATGGAGTTGATGGCCAAAAGTACGACGGAATTTCAGTACCCTCTGACTTTGGCTATGTCGAGACAGACGGCAACATTGGCCCCGAGACGCTTAATGCATTGGAGCATGCGTTGAGTTGGGCAAAGATCAGCGCATTAGGTGGGCGCTGGCAAAACGCCGCCGACCTGGCAAGAAAGAAGGGGTATTACTGATGGATGAATTCATCAACGCTCTGGCTGCTTTGCGTGCCGGATATCTGACCTATCGCACTGCCCATTGGCAAACGAAGGGGATGGGGTATTACGGGAACCATCTTTTGCTCAAAAAGATATACGAGGAAACGGAAGAATTGGCCGACAAGTTTGCCGAACGACTCGTTGGTGTTTGTGGAACCGATTGTGTCGAGCTTGCCGACCAATATCAACGAACCTTTCCCTTCATCAATGAGTGGTCGCAAGAAATGGACCCGCTTTTGAGGTCTTGGCGGGCGGCCAATGGAATATTGGCGCAGCTACAGCGCGCATACGACTCGCTCAAGGCAGAAGGAAGCATGACGTTAGGCGTTGATGACCTGATCATGTCGGCTGCCAGCGATATCGAACAGCAGATTTATCTACTTCAACAAGCGACGTCCGAGTGAGGGTCTTCGAGAAGAAAAAGGAGGCCAAATCAGGAAGAGGCGCCCAGGCATTTACGGATGAAGCATGACACAGCAATACCTACAAGTGAATGTCAACGAGGCGGATCTACAAACGCAATTCGCTGCGTTGACACGAAATGCGTCAACTACTGTAGTATCTCCAGTTTTTGCAAATTTGCTGACCGCTGATATTACCACCACGACTGGAAATCTGGCAATCTGGTTTACCGCCTCATTGACAGCAACTGACACACTCAATGCGGTTTTTCGCATTCTCGTTGACAATGCTCCGATTCCAAATGGAGCAGGTGCAAGCGTAGCCTTCATTTCTTTCGTGACGAACTATGCGATTACCGTGAGACACCCAGTCAATCCAGGCCCTCATCGCGTTGCCATTCAATGGGCAAAGGCGGCGGGCTCCCTCGGCCCACCAACGATTAGCATTGCCGCCGCAGCGCTGCCGGAATCATTTCAGGCCGGACTCACCGTGCAAGAGGTTCGATGATGCAATACGAATTCACCATTAACGACCTGTCTACCAAGACACTGCACGAAGAAATTGATGCAGGCCAGCTACCCGGATTTCAAGGTCTCGACGTTAAAGATGATTTAGTTTGCATGCTATTCGAAAGTGAACTTTCCGAAGAAGATTTCGCCGTACTCAACGGGATCGTATCAGCGCATTCTGGCGGATCGACAAATTCGGAATTCATCGTTTCGGGAACGATAGATGGTCTTCCCGTAACTGCTTCTGTTCCATATTTGGATTTGAAGTAACAGAATCGAAAAAAAATGGCTCTCGTCGATGACCGCGATGACCGATGAATTAGACGTCATGCTGCCCTTTCCTGCAGGACAATTGGTCGCCCGTAGCGATTTCAGATTTCGAACTGATACAGATCAGAACAATACCGAAGTGCGAACGCGCTTATATGGCTTGTTGATTGATGACGGCGCGCCGGCCTAATCCCCTTCTGTCCCAGTCGAATACGCCACCAGTTCCTAGGCCATGGCCAAGAAACGAAAAAAGAAGACCACGCGTCGCGTGAAGAATCCAGTCAACAAGCGCTTTGACTGGCTATACAAGAATTTTCCGCCCAAGGTTTTTTTGCATGTTTGGGCAATTTTTATCCTAAATCAAACCCTCCGCGGCGTCCGAGGTCGTTATCAAGCTTTATTAGACCAGGAGATCGTATACAAGATCATCCCCCCTCAAAGATTCATTCCGACTGAGGGGGATGTAATGATCGCAAGAGACGTTATGAAATATCTATATGATCCAGTTGGCGTATTTCCCGATTATTGGGAAAAGACTGCTGAGCGGGTTTACGGATTTTTTGGAGATCCAAGGTACAATGTTTATGATGTCACCGAAAAGTATTTGCGGTGGTTCGGAGATCAATTTGTTGAAAAATACAAATATTTTGAAGAAATTGAAGATCCCCTCGAAAAAATTTTAGAAAGGGCCGACTTTCTCGATTGGACATATTCGAGACTCGGTCTGGATCAGGGGATGCGAATCATAGCATCTTGGGCAAAGGCAAAAAACAAATCGCTGACGATTCATGATTCTCTTCCCTACGCTCATCATGAGTCGGGGGATTGGTTTGATGATCTATATCTCATAGAACTGAGCAAATCCGCAGATGCGGATGTGGTATTCCAATTCAAGAACGGATGGACGATCGTAGAACTTCCCGTGCAGATGTTGCTTTGGGAGGCAAGGGCCATGGAGCATTGCATCGATCAGTATTGTAGATGGGTAGAAGCGGGGGACTATAGGATTCAGGCGCTAAAAGATCCATCAGGAAAGTCTTGGCTCACCATTCAGTTAGCCCCATTCAAAGATGGATGGATTCCCGTTCAAGTACGTGGAAAACACAATCTTCCGTATAACGATCCCGAAGTAGGCGTGCCTCGTGGGATGTCCGTTGAGGGCTATGAAGAAATGCTTGATACATATTTTGAGGATTTGGGCGATGACGCCTACAAAGCACACGTACTCGTAGGAATTACCCCTAGTCACTTTCACAAAGTTGCCCACGAGGCATTTGCCCAACCGCCGGGCGCGTGGGAGCATGGGCAGTTCGATCCAATTCTCGAAAGGGCGATAGAAGGTTCTATTGAGCGATTTAGAAAACTAAAGCCCTTCCTCAACCCCAAGGGTCGGATGAAAAAGAAGAGGGGGCGGAAAAAGAAAAAGCGGGTTCAAAACCCGCTCAACAAACGGCTTGATTGGGTCTACAAAAAGTTCGATCCCGATATTTTTCTGTACACATGGGCGATTTTCATCTGGAACAATCTTGATGACCGTGCTGCAGAATCGGATAAATTTGAAGAATTAGACAAAGATATTCTTTATAGAATCATACCGCGCAGCAAATTTCATCCTGTGGGAGACGATGTTCGTCTTGCAAAAGATGTTTTAGAGAACAGGGTTGGCGTCAGCCGTGCTGCTCCGTATTCCAACTTCGAAGAGGCCGCCGCATTTGCCAATTCTCTGGCGCAGGATAATAGATATCAGGTCTATGACATATCTGAAAAATATATCCCATGGCTTGCTAAAGAGCTAAAAGGGCAAAAAAAGTTAGTCACGGAAGAGTTGGTAGAACGCCTGCGCGACGAGGGAGTCGGCGCCACTCGTGTCGTTCTAAGGAGAAGATTCGGGGAAGATTACATCGAAAATGAAGTCAAATTCCAAATGGCTGACATCGCAACCTGGGCAGCTTTTGATCAAAGATTTAGGGTATTGGCAACCTATGCCTCCGTGAACAAAGTGAGCTTAGCAACTTTTGTCGATATTTATCTTGCTGAGGAATGGCTCGGGGAGAGGGCGGCGGAGGAATATGCCAAAGCCCTACCAGGCGAGATAGTTCTAGAGTATGCAAATGGCTGGAGCGCGGTATTACTTTCAGCACAGCATCTGCCTTGGGAGTCCAAGACAATGCACCATTGCATTGAAGATTACTGCGAATGGGTTGATGCCGGCGATTACAAGGTCATCGCGTTAAAGGATGAAGAGGGCAAGTCATGGATAACCATTCAATTAGTCCCCTTCAAGGATGGTTGGATACCCGTTCAGGTCAAAGGCAAAATGAACGTGTCGCTCGATGGGGCTCGATTGCCCATAGAAACCGAACAGGCTTGGGAGATGGTCGAGTCGCTGATTGATGAGGCTACGACATCGCCGCTTCCCGCTGGTGATTGGGAAACGATTTCTATGCCCCCCGAGGCAAAGATGGCGTTGGCTTTGTTGCAAGTCAATGAGGATTACTTTTGGGATGTAATCCCCGACCCAATAACGGAGGAGCCAGAAGAATTACCAGAAGAATTACCAGAAGAACTGGAATCTCTAGAGGGAAAATATCCACCGGGATTTTTGGCCAGCGGAAAGTACGAGCCTATGATTCAAGAGGTTTTCGAACGTGCAGGCCGTCGACTCGCCAGAATCAAGCCGCTTCTTTAGGGCTTCTTATTCAGTTTTTTGATTCGATGTCGTACCGCGTTCACGCCCGGTTTCATGTTCGGGTTTGATTCCGCGATGACGTTGCACTCGTTGAGCATTTCGTCGATGATCTGCTGACGAAATGCTGTGGGATCTGGAGCGGCTGGCGGTGGCGGTTGTGCCATGAGCCTGCCGGCGGAAAAGCCTCTCTGGTAAGCGCTCTGGACCTGCCCGCGGGTGTGGGCCAGGGCATTCGCGTGAGCCTGTTGCGCGGCTTGGGCTCGGGCAACCTCTAGTTCTTGGCGATACCGCTCTTCGATCTCGTTTGACGCCTCTTGATAGGCGTCTTCGTACAGATTGTCGCGCATGTCGGACGGGAACTCTTTTTGGTACGCGGCGGCGTAATAGCCGTGCTTGGCCGCCTCGATCAATCGCGCTACTCGACGCGCAATTTTTGGGCATTCGCGGCAATAGGGATCTTCACAAAGGCCGTTGGGGGCCTCTTGTTTCCAAATTGCTTGCTCGACTTCGATAAAACGAGCAGGCTCTTTGTAAATCTTACCGCTTTTTTTTGCGAGATTTCTTCGTCGCACGATGCGCCCTTTGGAACCCTCTAACAATACGATCTTGCGCTTCGTTGATGACGTATCGGACGTCTTCGCGCGTCACTTCATCGTTTAGGACTTTTGCTATTTTCTGCCCCTTACTCATCCCATCTTTGATCGACTCTACGATGGGCTCCATTTGCGCTTTTTTCTCGCGAGCCTTTGTCTTGAAATGGACGAACTGGCCGTAGACCCTTTGCGCCTTCTCGGCCTTTGCTAGCAGGCTTTGGATCTTCTCGTCCATCAACGCGATTGTAGCACAGGCTCTACATTTCGGACCATTGCTCGACGCCGCGTCTAAGCGTGTATCGAATGGTGCCTATCCAGGTAGACAGAAAAACGCCCGATAATTTGTGACTACCAGTGACCTCTCGAAAGAAAATTTGATTCGCGCCAAGTTGGGCCATTTTCGCAGCCCAATCTGCCATCCAATCAAATGGCATGGTCATGTCTCCCCGGGCGTGAACGGCGTAAATTGGTGCCGTCCTGGCTGACCAAAGAGATTTTGGCAACCATCCAGCAGCGGGAATGGCTGCAGAAATGAGTTGCGGTTTTAGCGTCGCAATTCCCAGGGCCATCATCGCGCCCTGCGAATGCCCGGCAACGATTGGCCTCCCGATTGTCGGGCGGCATCGGGCCATCGTCGAGATAAACGGTGCGATGTTATCTACCGCGGTTTTGATTTGGTTTGCCAACGCTTCTTGATTTTCAGTTTTGGCTTTTTCTTCGAACCAAATGCAATACTTTCCATTGCATTCTGGCCCTTCGGGCATGATGATGCGCGCAGGGTCTTTGATGAGCGTGAGCGTCGGCATGAAATGGTCGAGGCTGACGCTTCGTCCATGAAAAACGATGATCATTGGCAGTGCTTCGTTGGGATCTGCACCGCCTGTCACGAATTCTTTGTACCTGACTCCATTTAGAACGCCGCCGGTCGGATAAAGGTCAGGGCAAGGTTCGCCCTTTTTCCTTTTGCCCAAAAGAAATGCGCCTGCAGCGAGAAAGATGATGGGAACTAACGGGAGTGCCATGGCTACGCAATCTCCGTGATGGGCCTAAACTGGTCCATTTTCAGCTTTACGAAGTCTGGGATCAAGGACGGAAGCTGGTACTCGAATCCATACGGTATGTCATTGTCTTCCATCCATTGAAATGCATATTCTGCCAGGATGTAGAAAGTTCGATATGCCCTCATACTTGCCATCCCCTTGCGGTCAATGATCAAGCCGTAGCCTTCTTCTTGCCGCAAATCCCGAAGATTGCATCCGGGTATCCTTTTGTTCAAAGACTGCAAGGTTGCTTCCGCGATGTCGTAATCGATGACGTTCCCATTTGCATCCGCAATTGATTTTAGTTTCAGGGCTATCTCATCAGACAAAGTGCCCAATTCCATTGGCTGTCCAGCCAGCGCTTCTAGCTTCTGATTGCAAGATTCTACATATTTGACATCCCACCATGGTATGCCCATTTTGTTTTTTATGTTGGTCAAAGCGATTTGCCCTTGAGGCATGATGGAGAACCCTTGCGTCAGGAGCGCGAGCTTATCGCTGATGATCGAGTAAGCTAGCTCAGAGCTTATTGGCTGCGGAGAGGAAAAAGTGCCCATCGCATAAAAAGCGCCTGGCTTTGACGCCTGCTCCGCTACGTCTAAAGTAATGACCTTGTCTAAAGCGGGGGCGCTTGCTTGAATTTTGCCATAATGCAAGACCTTGCGAAGATCACGGATAAACTCATCGCTCTTATCCTCTGGGAAGGTGAAGCGGATGAGAAAATCGCCCGTCGTTCCGACCTTTTCCTTTTTTAGTTTTTCTTTTTTTCGGCCCGCTACTACGAGTCCAAGGCCCAAGAGAATGATTGGTGCTAAAGGTATCGGCATGACTACCTCAACTGCGATACGTAATGAGCAATCGTTCTTGCAGCCCGACGAACGTCATTTTCGGTCGTGTCGCGACCAAAGGAAATTCGCAAAGCGCCTTGCGATAGCTCTTCTCGGGTATTCGTGGCTTCCAAAACGTGGCTGGCGGCTCCCGATTTAGCGCAGGCCGAAGATCGAGATACGCAAATGCCTTCATTGCTCAAAGCATCGCGCAATTGACCGCCGTCGATTCCCCAAAAGCAAATGTTGCAGATCCATGGGACCTTGTACTCCTCGTCCCCTTGCACATAGGCCATGGGGACGTTGCGATAGATCTCATCCAAAAAGATTTCTTCAAGCGCCGATTGGCGTTCCCACTCATCTTCTAGTTTGCCACAGGCAACGGAGACGGCCTTTCCAAATCCAACGATCCCTGGCACGTTGAGCGTGCCTGCGCGCATGCCATTTTCTTGGCTTCCACCGGAGATCTGACACTTGAGCGGCACTTCTTTGCTGCAATATAAAAATCCCACGCCCTTGGGCCCATATATTTTGTGGGCAGAGGTGGAAATCATGTCGATCCCATCTTCGATCGAAAGGGGCATTTTGCCGAACGATTGCGTGGCATCGGTGTGAAACATGACGCCGCGCTGGTGGCAAAGATGGGCGATGTCGTGAATCGGCTGAATCGTTCCGATCTCGTTATTGACGTGCATGATCGAGCACAAAACCGTGTCGTCATCAATGGCCGCGTGAACGTCGCTCGGGTGAACGATGCCATATTCGTCGGGCTCGACGCGGGTGATGCGATGCCCCCACTCTTCTAGGTCGTCCATCGCCTCCAAAAGCGCTTTGTGCTCGATGGTCGAGGTGATGAAATGCTTCGGCTCTTCATAGCATTCGGCTACGCCCTTTAGGGCCAAATTGTTTGCCTCCGAAGCGCCTGCGGTAAAAATGATCTCGTCGGGTTGCGCGTTGATTTGATTCGCAATGATGCCACGCGCTTTTTCGACTCCATCGTTGGCCATCTGTCCACATACGTGTTTGGACGATGGGTTTGCAAATACCTTACAAAAATACGGCTCCATGGCCCTAAAGACCTCCCTATCAACGGGGGTCGTAGCCGCGTAGTCGAGATAAAGCATTGGCTACATCATACCATCAATAAAAAACGCCGGCTGTTGACCACTCCCGTCGCGCTGCCCTGTTTGACAGTTCGGGTGATGGGAACACCGACGCCCGCGGCGATTCGCCGCGCCCCTCCAGCACATGGCTGGATTGACGCCATTCTATCACGACTTACGGCGACGCGCTTTTTTACTCGATTTTTTGCGCCGTTTCTTCACGTTTTCCTCGGGAGGAAGGGCCGGCGGAGGTGGCGGGACAATCTGGGTGATGACCGCCTCGGGTGAAGGTGGCAAAGGCGGAGGCGTGGGCGGCACTGCCCTTTCGGCTCTTTCCGCCGACCGCTTTCTACGCTTTTCCGCCTCGGCTTCCCTGCGTGCTGGCAATAAACTCACGTCCCCGGTGGGGTCGAGTTCTTTGAAGATTTGATTTTGGCGCGTACGCGATGCCCCGGTTTGATAATAGATTTCCCGTACCGAAAGGCCTTCGATCATCAAAGTGTAAACTTCGGCCTTTTCTGCATCACTCCACTTTGTGTGGCATTTGTGAGGCGGATTGGGGACTGGATTTTCCTTTCTTCCTCGCCGTCGCCGCTTTGTGGGCTTAGTGCCTGGGTTTTCGAATCTTTCTTGCAACACGGGTGGGGGCTCATAGATGAGCCATTGTTCGACATCAGAAATCTTCTCTTTGAAAAGATCGGCAATGGCTGCGACGTCCCATCCGCGATTATATAGATCGTGGGCCCGCGCCCTCATGGCATCGGGCGTACGCCCCCGCTTTCTTCTTTTGTAACCGCCCTTTCGGAGCCAATTGGAAACCGTTGGGGCGCTGACGCCCATGTCTTGGGCAATGTCTTTGATGTCACGCCCGGCTTCGTATTGTTCGGCAATGTCTTTGAAGTGGGTTTCGAAGACGGCCTCGGTGCGCCTCCAGTGCCCCAGGCGTTTGAGCGATCCTCTACGAGAAATCTTCCTCCCCGCCTTTTTGAGCCATTTGTAGATCGTCGGCGTACTGACGCCGTACCGTTTGGCGAGGGCCGAGGGCTTCGTGCCTGCGTCGTACAATCCGAGAATCGTATCGAAGTGCTTGACGTATATCTCTTCGGTTCGCTTGTGCATCAGCGCTTGGTCATCAGGCCCATATTTACGAGTTGCTCTTCCAAAGAATCCAAGAGATTTTCAAAATTCTGCATTTTTTCGAGCCTGACCGGGTCAGAGGGCATGAATTCCCATAGCGCGCTAGCCGTTCGCAAGGCGCCATAGGCCTCGATGTATCCGTTTAGGCCCTTGCGCTTGGGATAAATGTCCATCCATCGAAAAGCGTCGTCCAAAGATTCTTGGCCGTCGCGCAGGTAATAATCGAAGCGCTCTGGGACATCCTCTTTGGTCAATGCCGCCCAGGATACGTTTTTCTTTCTGCGAGCCATCTAAATCTCTTCGGGCAGCACTTCGGGCAGGGCCTTTTGGGGTTTGTCGCCCAAAAAGCGGGTCAACAGATAGCCGTCGATGATGATCGAGGCCGTCGCAAAGGCCAGCAAAAGCCCCTTTTCGGTCTTGGTGAGCTTTTCTTCTCGGGTTGCGACCCAAATCAAAAAGGGCGCTGCCACAAAGACGCTCAGGGCCTCTGTGTAAATGTGAAGCTTTCGCTGTGGCGAAAGAATGACCTCGTCTTCATCCATCGACGCCGCCTAGATCGGTTACGTTTGTATACCCTGCTTGGGCCAGCATTTCCTTACCTAGCGCAGATCGCCTGCCCTTGGCGCAAAACAGCCGAATAGGGGCATTGGCGGGCAAATGGCCCACGACGTTGAATAGGGCCACGGCCATCTTCCAGATCCAAAAGGGGGAAAGGGGTGGCTTTGGGATATCGAGCAGAACGTCCGAATAGGCCGGTTTTAGCGCAGCCTCCTCGGCGCTTCGAAGGTCGATGGTCACGGGGAATCATAACCGAATCATTCGCAAGTGAATAAGTGCGCGTTTTGCGCACTTCGTTTTTCCGCCCACGATAGGCCCCGCCACCCTGCGCCCCCGTGGGGGCCTGGGCCTGGCGCAAAACAGGGGGGTAACAAAACTGACATTATGTTACTGCACTTGACGTAACCTAGCCCCGTATGTTATTATTTTTATTCGCCAGCGCGTTTCGCGGCGTTACGAACGAGCACGCGCTGGCGAATAAAAATCTGGTAAACAAAAATAAATATAAATGGCCCCTTTCTTGCATCCGGGGGGGCCGTGAGATGGTCCGAATGCCCCGGGGGGCGAAAACCCCGGGAGCCGGCCCCCGGCGCGGGAATGGTCCCGCGCGCGTGAGCCAACCGGATTCTAACAGGAGGATTCTACCCAGAATATCTGTATCTAGCGGGACATTTCCAGACCCCTTATCGCGCCGGCTGTGACCGCGCGCGACGTGGCGGGACCGCGTAAAAACCGCGCGGGGGTCTACCTAGAATCGAGGCACGCCCTAGTAGGAAACTAGGTTAGGGGCAATCTCACCGGGTGCGATGCGAACGCTTTCGGATTCGCTTGCGAATGGGTGCATTTCCCGACTGATTTTCGGCATTCACTACTGAATCAGTCAAACCGGGAGGTGCAACAATGGGCCAAAAGGCCAAGAAAAGCAAGAAACCGAGAGGTGGGAAACACCCCAATAAACGGGGCTATCTCACTCCTGCGGTAAATCCAAAGCCGATGTATCATGGCGCGACTCGCCAGGTTCTCGATATTTACGAGCTACTATTGCTGTGGCTCGGGAAATCGGAATCCAGGATTGATACGCGCCTTGTGCTGGCACGCGGCTATCGCGGTCCTGGCGGCTGCTATGACCATTACTACGACGCTGTGGGTTACGACCACGACGCGGACGAATGGAGGCAAACCGTCAAACAGCGCCGCGCGCAGCGAAAACGCGATAAGCGTGACGAAAAGCTGCGCAACGCTGCCGATGCCAGTGACCCCAAGTGGGTCCATAATCGGGAAGAGCGCTATCGCATTGACCTCCTGGGCACTCCCTACGCTATGAAAAGGCGCGAGGGCAAGCTGTGGGTAATCCAGTATTTCCCCGGCGAGCGCAATCGTGAACTGGCCAGGCGAGGATTGCCCTGCGAGGGCGAACCGGAAACTGTCAGGGTCAACGGTGTTGACCGTCTCGTGAGCGATGGGGATCGTCAGGTTTTGACGACCACTACCCCTGAGCTTTGCAAAAAGACGGGCAGACCACGACGCGGCGGTGGTGCGGAAATAACCCTACGCGCTGAACGGCCGACTGAGCTAAAACGCCAGTTTGCCAAGTATATGGCGCAGGGGAAAGATCCGGCCAAGTGGGGTATCAACAAAGCCCGCGCTGCGCGCATTGGCAAGCCCCGCAAGCCACTGGCAGAAAAGCCGCACGTACCCACTTTCGAGGAACGTCTCGGGGAGTATTTCAATATCATCCCGAACCGCTCCCTGATAAACGTCGAATGGCGCGTGGTCGCCGGCCATTTCCAGGGGACTGGGGATTGGTTTGCAGACCCGCGACCCGCCGACACCACAATCGAGATTGCCACCTTCTAGGGTGGTAATAGGAGGGGCATAGGCCACCGAACCTGCTAACGCGGGAACGGGGGTCTATGCCCCTTTTTTAGTGCCTAAAATCCATGCCTATCCGGCGCCCTAGGATTGGTCCGCTGGATATGCCCTGAATCGCTTGCGAAAGGAAAAACGCCGCCCGCGTTGCCCTCCCCTTTTATTCCTTTCGCTCGTGAATCGGGCATATTCAGCGGGTCGATTTATCACTGTCGGACCGTGTAGCAACACAAAGAAAGGAAGTGATAAGGCATGGAAAAGCGTGAACTGAAACAAACCCAATGTAGCTGGATCTCGGTAGACCCAAAGGTCGGAGACTATCTGTTCGAAACGGATACGTTCTTCGTCCCGGGCCACCCCGGCGTCGCATTCATCGATAACGATCCCGAAAAGATCGACCATCGGGAATGGCACGCTCGGAATGAGAAGGGTGAACTCCTGTACGAGCCGGTTTTCGAGCCGGTTTTGGAGCCTGTTCTCGACGAGGAAACGGGTGAGCCCGTTCTCGACGACGACGGAAACGCCGAAATGGCTCCGGTTCTCGACGACGAGGGCAATCCCGAAATGGTTGCCGTTCTCGACGAGGAAACGGGTGAACCCGTCATGGCCCCCGTCATCACTGGGGAATACTTCCTGACCTTGTGGTTCGAACACAAGCGAAAGGTCCCCCGGCGTGACGAAAAGGGCGAGATCGTGCGCGACGATCACGGTGATATCGTCTACAAAAAGTCGCACTACGCCGAGATCATCGGAACTGCTCTGGAGCCGGATAGGGCGAATGGGCAGCCGATGCGCCTCAAAAACGCCAAGCAGCGCAAGCTGGACGCCATCCGCCGAAACCGGGCCTCCGAGCCTGGCGAGGGCAAAAAGCGTGGCCGAAAAGCCAAGGGCGAAAAAGAGGTGCCGCCGTACGGCGTCGAACTGGCGTCGGATGGGACGGGTTGGCTCGTCACCCAATTGGGCAAGGCCGATCCGGTCGCGATTTTCCCACCTACGGTGGACGGTCGCGAGAATGCGCGGGCACGACGCGACGAACTCGTCGCGGAACACAAGGCCAAAGAGGCCAAAGCGGAGTAATCCGCCACCCCGGGGTTTGGCGGTCTGCTCTTAGGTAGACCGCTATTTCCCCTCTGCCCATAATGGGATTGCCAGGGTTCGATTCCCTGGATGGGCACCACAAATCTTAATATCTGACGCGATAAAGTAGGAAATATGTCCCCGCTTTGCTTTGACCCGCGCTGAATGACCTACGGGTGCATTTGGCAACGGTATGACGCGGGCCCGTGTTCCGAATATCGCGTCAGCCATGCGCCCGTGCCTATTGGACGGCAGTGCTGCGAATACGGGTTCGATTCCCGGCGGGCGCGCTATGGAGTATCTATCCATCATTGTTTCGGGCGTTCGCGTGACGGAAGCCGTGAGGTTTTTCTATCGTGAGGGCGAAGAGGATCGCATTCGCCTACATTGGCCGTATTGGGATTGGGAAACCATGCTTTCGGTCGCCCGGGGCGAATCGTACTTCGTGCGCCTGGAAAAAGGATATTTCGTCGACCGTTTCGGCGTCGTCGATAACGAGGATCACGTTGGCGTCGCTTTTTCCGGCGATAAAGTGGTGATCCGCGAACTCTAAAAACAAAATAGGAGGCCGATGGTACGCGAATGCGAATCCTGTGGCGGTGAATATGACGACAAATCCCCTGAGAAAAGGGAAGCCGGGGGGCTCATCATTCACTGCCCCGACTGCAGCGACGAAACTGCCGTCCCGTATTTGGGGGTAAATAATGCGAGCGGCAAAATGCAGGGCGTGGAGATTCTGGCGTTCGAAACCATGAGTGACCGCACCAAATACCTGGGCGCGTGGCACAAAAATGTCGGCCAAAACAAGGGCAAATCATCGCCCTTGGGGAATGCGGGTGGGCTAACAGGTATCAAGTTCAGGAAAGTAGCCTCATTCGGAGGCAATCCCAATCACAAGGGAAAAGACAACTAGAAACCGGGAGGTAAAGTGCAGCAAACATCATTTGCAACGCCCGGCAAAACTGTGCCAACGCAGCTTGCCGAGCAAAGAGTAAACATCCAAGGGTTTTTGTACGATATTGCCTCGAAAGAGTTTATCGTACCGGCCTTTTGGTTGCACAAAAAGTACGGTATTGGCGAGTTCGTCGATGCGCACAAGCGCACGGACGGGTGGATCGTCAAGCTGGAGTTTTGTGACGGCGAGACGCGGTCGTTTTTACAGCGTTTCATCGAGCCCCACAGCGGTATCAAGAGCGTAAAGCTCGGTCATACCGTCGAAATCGAAGACGAAGAAGAAGAAGGGGAAGTGTTTTCCCCGGCTCCGCCCGTGGAGCCGATTCCTCTGGAGGATTACGTCCGACCCTCCGACGAGGAAATGCTGCGGCGCATGAGGCTGTAATGACGGTTTCGCAACTCTTCGAAAGGGCGCTAATCAGAGCGGCGGTGCTCAGGCACGTCCGCAAACACGGGACGAACGCACGTCCAGGCGCCAAAAAGGCAGCGCGCTATTACATGCTTTATGCGGCCCTAGAGCACGACTACGCTTGGGCCCGACCTAGGGCGACGCTGGCGCTTTACCGATATTATTGGGAACTTCGCGAACTTCGCAATCCCAATATTCGGGCCGTAGCTTAGATTTTCGGGAGGCCCCGGCATTGCCCGGGGATACCGAGCCCGCGCACACAATACCGGCATAGTGCCCGGTAGGATCGACAAAAGCTGGCGACTGCATCGCGCCGGATATAAATCGGTCGCTTTTGTGCAGAAAAGAAATCGGGTGGAAATATAGCATTCGGCTGTGGCAAGGGGTGGTTGAGCCCCTTCGATTCCGCAGCCCTGCCAATATGGAAACTCGGGTGCGCAGGGTTTTTGCCCACGCTTGGTTAGACGCCTAGGTCGTGTTTTGGCCGAAAGCGTGCGTTGGTGCCCTGGTTCGATTCCAGGGGTGGGCACTGTCAAAAGACTACCCGCAAGTCTAATAAACGGGGGCGTACTGCATTTGCATTCTAGGCACTGCAAATGCTAAC
>JABAOC010004529.1_pt4 | contig 26133 bp, 27 predicted proteins | sample 7062161 | NCBI WGS metagenome assembly JABAOC01 (sample SAMN14538625, study PRJNA623070) | marine sediment metagenome | biome: marine biome [ENVO:00000428]; feature: marine pelagic biome [ENVO:01000023]; material: deep marine sediment [ENVO:00002113] | place: India: Gulf of Khambhat ... | reverse complement strand
ACAGCTCCCGCAACCGGTAGGACTAACTTCGCACTCTGGCTATTGGACAAACTGGGAAGGGAAGAACCAGTGAAAATCGTCAATGATCAGTCCAACTCCCCAACTCTCAACATTAATCTCGCAAGCATGATTCTCGAAATACTCGAGTCAAGACTCACAGGAACTTTTCATCTCGCAGGAGCTACAAGACTCACCAGATATCAGTACGCAACAGCTCTGGCAAGGCAATTTGAGATGGACGTCGGTCTTATAGAACCTGTCTCATCTGACGAGATTTCCTGGACAGCGAAAAGACCGAAAGATTCCTCCCTCAATGTTAAAAAAGCGATGCAAACACTTGCGAATAAACCATTGGAAATTCAAGCAGCCCTAGGGAGAATGAAACGGTGCTGGGATATTCAATCTGGCTGAGTGCAAACCAAACCGATCGAATCAGCATTAGGTCGCAGTCGAAATTCACGTCTGAGTCTAAGATTTAAATGGGCGCATCAATGCAATTGTTGAGTGGCGTGTGAGCGGGATCTTGATGGACATAAGCAGTCTGGGATATTTGAACAGAATTGGACGCAACCTCGTCAGCATAAAAAGAAGCAAACTGCTACCTCTCTATGAGGCTCTGAAATCTGCCAATTGCGTTGTCTGTAGCGGATCTGGCAGGTCACTCTATTCGTTGAACGCTGCGATGAGCCAAATGGCCTTGAGCCGAATCGGCTGGAGGAACAAGGTGGTGCTCACCCCTGACGATCCTGGCTTTCCCGGAAAGGATATGTATGAAGCAGCCGCGGAACTTGAAAGACGATACAAGAAAACCTTGCTACTCATCAACTCAGGAAGTGGCTTTTCTGAAGACCCGTTGACAATGGCTCTGGACTTGACGAAATACATAGAAGAGAAGAAAACTTCGAAGCTTTCCATGGGACTTGTCACCTCAAATACCAATTCTCCATTGGCCAAAGTTGTAAGTGAGAACGGATACGTGGTCGAGTTGAGAGGCCGAGGAAGGCTAAAGCCCTCATTTGACTACAGTGAGGTCGGCATGATGGGAGACATGTTTGAATTGGGAAGCCTGCTGCTTCAATTTGCCATGACAGAGGCAATTTTCAGAAATCTTGAGGTCGGTGAGGTCTTCCAGTTATGTGAAGATGAACTATCCGTGATAGGTCCGATGGTAGATTCGCACATCGAATCGGAAACCTACGCGCACCTTGTCGATCTGATGGAAAGGAGAACAAATGTGTTCCTGGGTGGCAAAGGCACAGCAAACGAGATCGTGAAGATGACCGCAGTGAGGCTTTTCCACATTAAGGTTTTCCTGGGAGACAACGTCTATATCGCCAGAGGTGTGAACACTCCCCATCCTCGAGCCGGAGATCTCGAGATCTTACTGTCATATTCAGGCGAAACTAAACCTGTGATAAGTTGGTGCAACATCTTCAAGAAGCTCAATGGTACTGTTCTAGCGATCACTGGATCAAAAGACTCAACGTTAGCCAAGAAATCAGACCTTCAAATAACAATAGAGGAAACCACTAAGCCTGGCCAACCTCGACGTTTCTACCTTAGAGCTGCCTACATTCTAAGCCCTCTGCCCGTGAAACTGGCCGAAAAACTAGACGAAAGAGGGCTCAGACTCCCTGAGTACATAATCAGCTGGTACCACTCTGTTACACAATAAGCTGCACATGATTCTCGGAAATTCAAGCATCTGACGCGGATGGTGCACCGCTAATCCTTCGTGAGATATAGGCATGAACGTGGCAGATAGGCTTAAAGCTGCGCGCTGCAGAATCAAGTTGTAATCAGGCTTCTGCTTCGACTCTCAGTTGGTGATTCTTGAATGGATAAAAAGAAGATTCTCGAGTCTGTGGAACAAGACAAGATTGATTTTATAGATCTAATCTTCTGTGATCTATATGGAAACCTGAAGAGCGTTACCATATCTCCAAGAGAGCTGGACGACTGTCTCACTGATGGAAAATGGTTTGATGGTTCATCTATAGAAGGGTTTACTCGAATTCATGAGAGTGATATGTTGTTGGCTCCAGATCTATCAACATATCTTGGTCTTCCATGGTTGCGGGACGACAAGAAGGTGGCTAGAATTATCTGCGACGTGCATGAACCCAGTAAGAATCCTTTTGCAGGGGATCCTCGATACATTTTGAAGCGAGTACTGGAAGAAGCGAGAAGCAAAGGATACATCTATAAAGTCGGTCCAGAAATCGAGTTCTTCCTATTTGGGTTGAAGGAAGAAAGAACCTATCATGATACCGCGGGATACTTCGACTTTTCTCCTCAAGACTATGCGACTGACATACGAGCTATAATGGTTTCCACACTTGAAAAGCTGGGCATACGGGTTGAGATGACTCATCATGAATCTGCGCCGAGCCAACATGAAATCGACATCCAATATCTCGAGGCTTTGAAAAGCGCAGACAACGTCATGATGCTCAAGCAAGCGATCAAGACTGTTGCCAATGATAAAGGCCTACACGCGACTTTTATGCCGAAACCAATTTACGGAGTCAATGGAAGTGGCATGCACACTCACCAATCAATATTCAGCAAAGAGGGTAGAAACCTCTTCTTTCAGAAAGAGGACAAATACAATCTGTCTTCACTTGCATATCACTTTCTTGGGGGTCAGTTGAAGCTCATCAGAGAAATCGCAGCTGTATTGTGTCCAACTGTGAACAGTTACAAGCGTCTTGTTCGTGGATATGAAGCTCCAGTCTATGTTTGCTGGGGACAGAGAAACCGATCTGCTCTCATCAGAGTTCCACGACATAGTGTGGGTAGAGAAAGATCAACAAGACTTGAACTGCGATGTCCAGATCCAAGCTGCAACCCTTACATGGCGTTTGCCCTCATGCTAGCTGCAGGACTATATGGGATAGAAGAAGAGATCGAACCTCCATCTGCTGTAGAAGAGGACGTGTACGGATTTGACGATCGAAAATTGGCAAAATTCTACATTAAAACGTTGCCATCTGACCTGGGAGAAGCCATTGAGGAGTTTAAAGATAGCAAACTAGCTAGAGAAACTCTCGGCAGCCACACCTTTGATAAATACATTGAAGTCAAAACAGCTGAGTGGACTGACTTTCAGAGAAGCGTGACAGATTGGGAATGTCAGAGATATCGCAACCTGTAAATCCACTGTCAAGAATACTCCAACTCGCCAAACTTGACGAAGTCGACAGTCTACCTCCTCTTTGATCGCTTGTAGAATGCGGTCACGTTCTTAGCGGCACCTTTCTCGAACGCATAAACCTCTTTCAAGTCTTTGTTCCAATCTCTCTCATACATTTTAGGATCATCCATCTTTCTCTCTGATGGATCTACATGTATCCACTTTCTCGACTCATCACTCCACACTTCAGTCCAAGCATGGTCAGACAAGTCAAGGACCAATCTGGCCTTGTAGCCATTCGCTAGGCAGAGGGCTGTGAACAAGATGCTGAACTCTCTGCATCTGCCCTGACCATACTTGATTATGGCTATAGGATCTTCGTGTCGCTCAATGTTGTTCTTGTTGAACTTCACTCTACAATGCGTCCATTCAAGCAATTCCTGCAACGTCTGTCTTCTATCGAAAAAAGCTCTGAGCTGATTCATCACAGAGTCGCTGCACACTCTCTCGCTCGCTCTTCGGTACAACGCCACTATTTCTTCACTTGATTTCAACACAATGAGTCGGAACCTTCTGCAACTGGACCAATCCAAGACAGCCGTTTACACATCTTATACTTTGTGAAACTAGGGTTGTTACTCAAACTCAAGATGCACGATCGATACGGTGAGGAGGCGGAAAACTGTTAATCCAAGTTTAGACTACAGTTTCCAGAACCTAGAAGAAGGGTCTGAAATGGAGCTTCCTGAACTGACAATCCTTAGCCGACAGATGGAAAGAGAAATCGTTGATAGACGAATCTCCGACATTGAAGTGGCCAACCCAAAATGCCTAAACATGCCTTTTCAAGAGTTTCGAAGCACCCTCATTGGAAAAACTATCACGTCAGTTGAGAACCGGGGCAAGTGGCTGTTCATCAAGTTTGAAGAAGACCTCGTCCTCTTGTTGAACACAGGTATGGGCGCCGACGTTATTCACTTCGACCCAAACGACGCAATGCCTGAAAAATACCATATAAAGCTGACTCTGAACGATAACTCCGGATTCACAATGCGAGTGTGGTGGTTCTGCTACCTCCATCTTGTGCTCGAAACCAATCTCAACGAGCACAAACTAACCGCCAAACTTGGAATCACTCCCGTTGACAAAGCTTTCACACTGAACTACTTCCGAAAACTGCTGTATGGCAGACGTGGCAGCATCAAGAACTTCCTTCTTGACCAAAAGCAAATAGCCGGTATCGGGAACGTTTACATTCAGGACATACTTTTCGACGCGAAAGTTCATCCCCGAAGGAAAATCGACTCACTGAGCGACAAGGAAATCGCAGGACTCTACAACTCCATGAGAGCAAATCTGAGAGAGAGTATAGAACTGGGTGGACTGAGCTACGAGAAGGATTTCTATGNNGGCGGTCTAGCTAATGAAAAGGATTTCTATGGCAACAAAGGAGGCTATGGGCAAAGACAATTCAAAATCGCATACAAACCAGGGCAACCATGCCCTAACTGCAGCTCCACCATCCAGAAAATCAAGACAGGGTCAACCAGCAGCTTCATCTGTCCAATCTGCCAAGTTCCTGATCCGGAAACCTGATCTAGCTCTGCCAGCGTCAGAGCTTATTAATCATCTCCTCCCTATAGTTCCAACTATAACGAAAAGGAGAAGCTAACATGTCCATAGAACTCGGAAGAGAAGGCTTGAACAAAGCTGTTGAAGCCGGAGCCTCATACGCAGACATCAGGATTGGAGAAATCCTCGATGAAAACTTAACTGTGAAAAATGGTCTTCCAGAGGACGTAAATCTATCAACCACAAAAGGCTTCGGAATACGTGTGATGATCAAGGATTCCTGGGGCTTCGCAGCTTCGGTCAAATTGTCGAGCAAGGAAGCTGGTGAGGTCGCTCGAATGGCCGCTTCCATCGCCCGAGCGAGCGCCAAGACCAAGAGAAAAGCCGTGTCGTTGAAGGAAGCTCCAGCTGAGAAAAACAGCTATTCGACGCCCATGAAAGAAGATCCCTACAAAATCCCGTTGGAGGAGAAAATGGGAATACTCACTGATGCTGAACGAACGGTCGCTGAACAGTCGAACCTGATCAAAGTTTCCTACGCGTTCTTCAGGTCCATGCGAGAGAAAAAGCTCTTCATGAACACTGAAGGTGCAGAAATCAGACAGCAGATAAACTGGGAAGGCGGAGGAATCTTAGCAGTAGCCATAAAGAATGGAGAAGTTCAACGCCGCTCATATCCCAGCTCCTTTCGAGGCAACTTCGCAACAAGCGGCTACGAATTCTTCAAGTCTCTGGAACTGCCACAACATGCGAAGCAAGTCGGACAGGAAGCCATTAAGTTGCTTGAAGCTAAGAAGTGCCCTTCTGAAGAGACAGACCTAATAATCTCAGGGGATCAATTGGCTCTCCAGATTCACGAAAGCTGTGGTCACCCAACTGAACTTGACAGGGCACTAGGTATGGAAGCGGACTATGCAGGAACAAGCTTTCTGACCCCGGACAAACTCAACAAACTTCAATATGGCTCAGAAATCGTCAACATAATTGCAGACGCAACAGTTCCAACAGGGCTTGGCACCTTTGGATATGATGATGAAGGCACTCCTGCAAAGACCGTTTCTCTTGTTAGAGACGGTATGTTCATCGGTTTCCAATCTTCACGGGAGACTGCTGCACTGCTCGGACTCAAGGAGAGCAGCGGCGGTATGAGGGCAGATTCCCCTTTAGCATTGCCACTCATTCGGATGACAAACATTAATCTCGTTCCAGGCAAGCAGAAAGCCGAAGCAATCATAGACGACACACAGAAAGGAATACTTATGGAAACCAACAGGTCTTGGAGTATAGACGACAGACGACTGAATTTCCAATTCGGCACCGAGATTGGATGGACTATAAAAGGAGGCAGCAAAGAAGAGATGATTAGAAACCCCACCTACACAGGTATTACTCCCGAGTTCTGGGGATCATGTGACGCAATATCTAAAGATGACTGGAAAATGTGGGGAACTCCAAACTGTGGCAAGGGCGTGCCTGGGCAGGTCATGTACGTCGGGCATGGATGTGGAACTGCACGTTACCGAAAAATCAGAGTTGGACTGATCAAGTAGAGATGGAGACAGGAAAATGGCCATAGAAGAAATCTTGGAAATTGCAGAGAAAACCGTCAAGCTTGCTCAAAAAAAGAAAGTGACCCAATCCCAAGTAGCAGCGTTCCTGGTCGACTCAGCGCTCACACGTTATGCTAATTCGCAAATCCATCAGAATGTTGCAACGAAAAAAGGAGGAGTCGCAGTTCAAGTCGCTATCGGGAAAAGAATCGGAACATTGCGGGTCAACTCTCTGGAAACGAAGGCGATTGAAGATGCCGTGAATATGGCTGTGAAAATCGCTGAAGTGACACCCCCAAACAAGGATTTCAAGAGTCTGCCGAAACCGATGAAGTGGACACCGATCAGAGACGCTTTTGACAAGAAAACAGCAGATTGCTCACCAGACTACAGAGCAGAGAGCGTGAAGGAAGCAATCGACACTGCTCACGCGAAATCTCGTTATGTGAAGGCGGTTGCTGGCTCTATCTCAACCGGCAACTTTGCGTTCGCAGTAGCTAACTCTCTCGGAGTTTCAGCGTGGGCAAAAGTCTCATCAAGCTCCATGCAGACAACTGTCATCTCTGAGTCAAGGAATTCGAGAGGCTTCAGCTCTTCGGAGCAGCACTCAAGGCGAATCGAAGACATCGATCCAACCAGAATCGCGGAAAGAGCTGCGGAAAGATCAGTCAAGAGCATTAATCCGAAGAAGATTCAGATAGGAGATTATGAAGTAGTTCTCTCTTCAAGGGCGATTGCAGAGCTGTTCATCTATCTAGGATACATCGGCTTCTCCGCAACACCGTATCAAGATGGACANNGATGGACAATCATTTGTGAAGTACAATTTGAACAAGCAGATTTTTGACGAGAAACTAACAATCGAGGACGATCCACGAAATCCACAATCTCTGTACTCATTTGCAGTTGACGGAGAAGGTGTTCCAAAGAAGAGACTGACTCTAATAGAAAAAGGAAAGGTAAGCGAACAAAGTATCTGCTACGATTCCTTTACTGCGGGAAGAGAGAAAGGAAGGGTCAGCACTGGGCACGCGCTACCGCCAGTATTCGGTTTCTACGGTGGAAGAGCACGGCCAATGCCTTTCAACCTAGTAGTGGACACTGGTGATTCATCAACAGACGAAATGATTCAGGAAACCAAGCGTGGGATTTTTGTCACACGGTTTCACTACACCAATCCAACCGAACCTGCCAAAGCGATCCTTACAGGACTCACGCGAGACGGTACCTTCCTAATTGAGAACGGTGAAATCACCAAACCCGTGATGAACCTGCGTTACACTGACAGCATGCTTTCTGCTCTGAAAGAGATTCCAATGATTGGGCGAGAGCTTGAAATCGTGGATGACGTCACGTCGCCATCAATGAAACTGAAAAAACTTCGGTTCACTGGAACAACTCAATACTGACCAAGCAGACAGTTCTTGTTCTCCCAAGCCTTGCGCACTCTTTCAATGAGTCGTGATGCAGGAGAAAATTACGTGAAAAAGCTAGGTTTCTACGTTTCGACTCTCTGTCAGGTCTAGACCGTTTCCACTCGGACGATCTGAGGAACCTTTTTTCTAAGGAAGCTTTCAACGCCCATTTTCACGGTCATTGTGGACATTGGACAGCCTGCACATGCTCCCTTTAACTTGACTTTAGCAATCCCATTCTCCACATCCACGAGTTCAATGTCTCCGCCATCTGCCTGCAGGTTTGGCCTTACTTCTTCGATGGCCTTCTCAACTTGTTCTTTAATGTTCTGTTTCATCCAGTTTCACTGGTTGAGATTATCTGATTGGAGCATTAAAACCTTCTGCCCCAGCTATCCAGTTGGCCAGTGCGGAAACAAGTATGCATAAAGGCTAAAAGCATGGACAATCTTAGTTATATTGGTTGTTGAGAATGCTTCACATGCAAATCATGAATCTGTGCTCATTCAAGTACAGAGATCGGGTCACAATTTACAGGGACGTACTAAAGACGATCAAGCGTTCCGATAATCGTGGAAGAAAATACTCAATCATGAAGCATGCTAGCTTAAGTTACGATCAGTTATCAAAATACTTGATTTTCCTCTCAAACATGGGGTATATTCGAGAAATTTCTGAACCAGATGGAAATAAATACTCTGTAACCGACAAAGGATCTGTATTTCTTCAAGGCCTTGAAGACTTGCGGCTCCACATGCATCACAAGTAATCACCCAGCGATGAACAACAGTACTCGATCAGCCTAATTTGAAGTCGTTGAAACTCCAGGTATGGAAGAGGAGCTATCCCCTGTAAATCTCAAACAACCAGTCATCCTCTTCCCGTCTTGTGTGCCTCGAAACAGCGATTGTGGAAGCTATCATGAAGAAAACGATAATCAAGGCCAAGATCTCACGGGCTGGAATATACTCGTCATGAGCTTGGTCAAAGTCACTTACAATGATCTCCATTTCCAGCCTATACGGTGAAGTCGCATTTCTCTGTGGATCATAGGCAATGCCCCAGTTGTCTGTCGCTGTCAACACTATGCGCCACGTTCCATTCAGCTCAAAGGTATGAGTGAAACTTGCGCCACGAAAGACGTAAGAAGGTTCAGAGGCTCCAGGCTTAAACAGTGACCAATCAAAATCTACTAGCGAGCTCTGGGGGTCCTGATGGATACTGGCATCAGCAGTGAAGGTGACTGTGTCGTTCTCATGTATATCGTCTTGTGACCCGCCAATCCGGAGTATTGGAGTATCCACAAGAAGAAAGCTTTCAGTGAAAGAGTCGAGGACTCTGTTCCTGTGAAGAATCTCCAGCTCTGCTGTCGCGAAATGCTCTCCTCTTCCTACGGTGTGTGTTTCAAGAGTGTAGCTATGGGTTCTTATTTCGTCTGAATCGAGGCTTTCATTCAGCCAAGTTGCTAGTTGTACGTCGCCATCAAAAAGAGTCAAGTTGTAGGAGTTCTCAATGGCTCCATTGTTTGTCAGCAGTATATAGATGCTCACATTCTCACCAACGATTACAGGGTTAATCAGTTTGGATCCGACCAAAGTCCCGATACCGATTCCGGAAATGCGGGTGGTTTCCACAGGAAAGAAGAATCCATCTTCAACTCGAAATGGAATCCCGATGACACCCTGATTCGCGAGAATGGGATCCAGAAATAACATCATTCGTTCCAGAGTCAAAGAGCATGGCTCTCCTTTCTTCACCTTGAACTGCACGGTGAAGACTGTGGAACTACTATTGGGACAGTTGAATCCGGCAACGGGGTACAATGAATGTTGAGCGAGAGAATATGATCCGACCGTCGAATCAATGTGCTCATAGGTTTCCCATATGGGCCCATAGAGAACACCCTGTGGATGATCCTCGACAGGCGTGGAAACCGAACGCCCTTGGAACTCAAGAATCCCTGGATCCCACTTCAACATTATGTCAAACCCGTACAGGTTGCCGAGAGAGTAGTTATATAGTGTGCCAATTGGTGGTAGAGGAGTACCCGGCTCCCAGATAGCGTCAGTCTGATAGAATCCATCCGTCAGATTGAAGATCTTCACACTAACGTTGAAAGTCGTTCCCACGGCAGCGAAAACACTCTGGGGGTCAACATATGAGACAGGCATTCCCGCGGAGCTCTCAAAAGTAGAATTGAAAACCTTCGGCGTGAAGGTCGACGCTAGGATGAAGAGCATAAGAAAGATACAGTTGTGCTGTGTTCTGTTCATCTGATTTCTCCTAATCTCAAGCTAAACTGAGATTCCACGGTCTTTTGCGTTTTGGACAACTTCATTCAATCTAGTATGATATTGGTTTTCAAACGTTTAAATGCAGTCGAGCCAATTGTATTTTTTGGGGATCCAATGCCTGTATCAAAGACCGATGAAATGTATGAGAAATTGTTGGAGATTTTCGCTGGAAGAGGCTACAGGGATCCAAAGCTGTCCTTGAGCTACGAGATTGAGCAGTTAACTAAAGAGGGTAAGACCCGCGAGAAAGCTATCTTGTCACTCTATAAAAGAGAAATGGCGAATGTCAGATCAGGAGGCGGGACTCGAGCAATGGCTGAAAGGCGTCTTGTAGAACTTGAAAAGGAGTTGGAAGAGCTACGAAACTCCGTGCGGAACCGTGCTGACGAGGTTGAAAGCATCAAGAAGTACTTGGCCTACACTCACAGGTTGACTACCACTCAGGGAATCGCTCGAATTCTCTTCTACATTGTTGGGGCACTGCTAATTGTACTGTCATTTTTCCAATACAACGCCCTCACAGTGTATGTACGCGCGCAGGAGGGTTTTGAGTGGGTGTTCATGCTGGATTGCTTTGTAACTTTCAGCCTAGGCATCGCTACCATCGCTATAGGATGGGTGCTAGAAAGCATGGCGCGTTCACGACCAGTCCTATAGGCTGCCGCTCTGACAGACGACGAGCCGTCTGGGTGACCGCGCTACCTCCAGAGGTCAGGCACTTTCGAAGCTTGGATCAATTTCCATTTTCCCAGAAGATCCTTTTGATAGAAATGGTATAATCCACATTTTGGACACTGGAGTATTCGTTTGCCTTTTTTCAAGTCCAACATATACAAGTCTATGATCCCGCCACAGTCAATGCATTTGCCTGTGTGTCTCCGGGGTTCACTGTCTCCGGTAGCATCACTCATAGGTCTTGCACGTTGACTAGTTACTTTCCAAGTCATATAAATAATTTCGAGGGTTCACAGGTTTCCGTGCTGACGGAGGCAAGTTGAGCAGCTATGATTAGGCTCTGAACATCAGGAGAACGCCCCTAGCGATCTGAGTAGCAATCCTTTTGAGCATTCCTACACAAAAGGAGAGTTGGTATGATAAGACTGGTTATCTTTGATGTTGATGGTACAATCTTTCAGGTTTACAGCTGGCAGTACATACACGAGAAGCTAGGCACGTTATCTCAAGCCAAGCAGCATTTTGACCAGTTCCTTGCGAATCAAATAAGCTACGAGGAGTGGGCGCAACAGGACGTGTCCCTCTGGAAACATGAGCGTCTAGAAAGAATTCAGAAGATCATCAGTCAGATGCCATATACGCCAGGAGCCATAGACACTCTAACCCGCCTGAAACGGAACAACGTTGAAGTATTTCTTCTGAGTGCTGGTCTTACACAAGTCGCACAAAGGATTCAGAAGGAGATTGGTATCGACAGATTTCTAGCTAACACTCTAGTTGCCAAGGACGGGTATCTCACAGGTGAAGTGCAGGTCAACGTTTCATTCTACAGCAAGGACAGACATCTGCAGAGCATTCTGAATGAATTCAATGTGACTGTTCAAGAGTGCGCTGCAGTAGGTGACGATCCAACTTTGGTACCATTATTCAAGAAAGTGGCGCTTGCAATCGCATTTAACCCTGCAACCAAAGCTGTGGAGGAACACGCAGATGTAATTGTCAAGTCCAATGATCTCCGTCACATACTTCCATATGTTAATCCAAGCGAATAGGTTCCTGCGTTTGCCCCGAATCAAGCGAAAAGGTGTAGAGTGCAGGCGTAGACTGCGAAACTCTTATTCGCTATCGAAGAAAAAGAGTTAGGGACGGAATCCAACCTTTCGTGGAAAAGCACACATGTATCTTGGCGGGGGTTCCCAAGCCAGGTCTAAACAGGGGCATTTAACTCCTAGGATACGGGGGAGGACTTAAGATCCTCTGGCGAAGGCCTTCGCGGGTTCGAATCCCGCCCCCCGCACCTGTCTCTGTTTTTACTTGATCGCAGCTCTTTCAGACTCTTCAACAAGTCTTAGTTCTTACTGTGGCTTAGGATCTTGACTGGTCATCTTACTCCGTTCGCACATGGGATCAAAACTGTAGTGCTGGTGCGTGCCTAGGTTTTCATGCAAGACATATTCTCGGAATCAATCTACCTGTCTCAATGCATAGACTTTGGTTTTGGATGAATCCGTGGATTACCAAGGAACTGCTTTTCGTATCTCTTCTCTGAGTTCACTGACATAGTCTGGAAGTCTGTAGCCTTCTTTGACTTCGAACGCTCGTCCATGCTCGCAGTAGAGGTTTTCAAGAATGATTCTTTCTACAACTAAGGCTCCTGAACTCAAGAACTTGTTCAAACCATCTGTGAAGATTTCCAACTTTGCAGGGATGTCTTCTTGCTGCAATGAGAGTGCAGTCTGCAAGTAGTTGTAGATGATCATCGTTGCAGTTTCTCCGAAAACTTGATTCAGCTGCAAATCAATCGCTCTTTGAACTGATTTCTCGAATTCGATTTCTCTCACCGTCACGTTGAGCACCGTTTCATCTTATGGATGCTGAGCTTGAAGATGATGTTCGATTGCCTCTCAATTGCTGTCAAATCGCTTAATAAGCTTTCCAAGCTATGCGTTTGCCACGCTACGTATCAAGATCCCCTAGTGTTGAATAATATTGGGCGCAGAGGCTATAGAAGAATCGTGAGGATAGCGCCAGTAATGAGTGGAACTGATAGGTTGTCATTGACTGGTAGTGGAAGAGTTTCCACAACCATTCCGACAGCAGCCCCAATGATAGCTGATGGAATGTTCAAGAAGCAAGATGCACCCACTGAAGCAAACACGAAGCCAGATATGGAGCCTTCCAAGTTTTTTCCCTTGTTGAAAGGTATGGAGTCTTTCCCAAAGAATCTGCCAAAAATGGATGCAGCACTATCTCCGAGTGAGATCACAGCTATTGATGCATAGGCAACTGGAGATTGAAAGAATACAAGAGAGAGGGCAATCCCTAGAGCTAGAAAAATAGGGGTCACCGTGAATTCATATTGTTCCGAGACTGTTGCAGCCTTCAAAGTTATGGACGAGAGTAATGGAATCTTCCTTCTCTCGACGCGGGCAAGCTCTGATCCTGCGTACACTGCAGCCGTTGCGAAGAGCAGCAAGATGGTTAAGTGAGTTCCAATACATGTTGCAACGACAGGAACGAGAAAACCACATGCATGTATCAGCTCCCGGATCGCTTCGTTACGGGTGATGTGATAGACCGGTTTTCTTGGCTTCTTTTCAATGATGGGTAATACCTCCATCAAGCTATCCTTTATCACGTAGTCCGATTTCAAGACCATCACAGCATCTGGGTTGAAACCTATTTTCAATGCTTTGGGGTAAAATATGGATGTGTTGTTCCGGTCATCAGCGACANNGAATCATACAATCTCTCGGTGTCAGGTTCAGATTTGTTAAGAGTTTCTCCATGACAGTAAATTTGCCCTTTTCCTTTATCACCTCGCCACTGATGCGTCCTGTCAGAACACCTGATTTTACATCCAATTCAAGTCCAAAGGCGTAGTCAGCTTCTAGGCGAGAGGCCAGGCTGTCAACAACGACTTGAGGAAGGCCTGAACTGATGAGGACAGTCCTTATCTCTCGCTCTCTGAGTTTCGAAAAGAGCAGCTCTGCGTGTGGCATGAGAGGAACCTGATCAAAGATCTCCTGAAGATCATTGATGGTGATGCCTTGAAAGAGCTTGAAAACTCTCTTGAGTGCAGATTCGAGAGAAAGCAATCGAGCCTCATAAAGNNTAAAGGAAACCAACAAGAAGATACTTGACAAACTTGAAAAGACTCAACCTCCGTCCTGCTTGGAACCGCGTTCGAGCTAGTTCGAAAGTCAAATAACGGTTCTTTGGCAACAAGACTCCTTCTATGTCAAAAACCGCAAGTTTCAAGTGACTAGGTGTTTCATCCTTCATTCTCTGCCGACTCGTACTTTGTCCGTTTGCGACTTGATTTGTTGAGCCCGGTAAAGCTTTAATGTTTGTGCGAGTTATGAATTGCGGGCAGCGAGTCTTAGGTGGAGGGCTAGGGGTCCTCTGAAAAGCTCTGCTTTGACCGTAAATCCTCTATACGACGGACTGACAGCTGAGACTGAGGTGTCAAAGAGCGTCAGACTCTGTTTGTCCTCGCAATGAGTATCCGTCTCTTGGGGCTGGCGGTCATGGAGCTGTCTCTGTAGGGAGACGGTTTCCATGTCTACTAGGTGAACCTGGCCAGGCCCGGGAGGGAGCAACCTAAATCTAGACGTTGAGCGCTCAAGGGGGTGCGGATATGAGACAAGGACAGATCGACGTGTGGCGAAAACTGGGCATTGAATCTCAGTGGCTCGCTGCCTAAGCTCACGATCTGGAATTTCTTCACTTCAACTCGAGAAGTATCTTGCATGGTTGGCAAATCTCATGGGCTGAGGGTTCATTACACATTCTGCAGGTGCGGAGTCCTTCTCTATTTGATGCATTTATCATCAGAGATTTCAGTCTCTCCGCGGAACGGAGGAGAGTATACTGCAAACCGGGATGTCTTTCTTCCATCTTGTTGAGCATGCTGCGGGCATCATTTCTCATGGCTGCTGGAGAGTATGGACACGGAGTGTTCTGAAACTCAATTCCTTTCAAGAACGCGTAGAAAGTTGTCTCTTTCTCGAGAATTTCACAGAATGGCTTTATTCGTTGTGCAAACCGGGCTCTCTTGGAAGAAGGCTGTGATCTTGCTCTGCCCATCCTGAATAGATCTCCATGCAGAATGTTCAAGAGAAGCGTTTGGTTTTCGTCATCAAGGTTGTGAGCAGTGGCAAGCTTTGTAGCTCCACAATTCATGGCGGCTATGTTGAGGGCACGTCGACGAAGCACCCCGCAGTATGAACATGGTGAGGTAGCACTATGTGCTGTTTTCCTCTCACGTAGTCTTTCAACTATCTCATCCAAGTCATATCCGAACAACTCTCTGAAAGAGACAACAACCTGTTCAATTCCGAGGTTCTGACAGCTCTTCTCAGCAATCCTTAAAGCCTCGTCTCTATATTTCGCTATACCCTCGTCAACTGTCACAGCAATTAACCTGGTTCTCGGGAAAGCATCTTCAAGCTTGTACAGAATGTTCAGAAGCGTGACACTGTCCTTGCCACCGGAAAGTCCAACAGCTATCTGATCATCGAAACGAAGCATGTCATGTTTAGCTATGGTTGCCCTAGTTTTCTTTTCAATGGAATTGCAGAAGCATTGAGAGCATAATCTCTCACCTGAATACCGGCGTGAGTAGGAAACATTTCTGCGCTTGCATAATGTACAGGTTGACCGCATTGGTTCCCACAGGCTTTGCCTTTGACTTATTAAGAATTCGGATGCTAGTATACGTTTTTATTGGTGAGTGGTTCAATGACTCGGAAGTCCGGGAGGCATGGCGAGCATTTGGAAGTTCTCTATGATAGCGGACACTGGAAACTACTTGGAAGTCTACGGTCGTCAGCGATTGAGCTGATGACGGTTCTTGACGGCGCAAACTTGCCTGTAATAACACACGGGAGTGTTGCAAGGGGTGACGTGACAACTAGCAGCGACATCGACGTTTTCGCAAAGGATCCTCCCTCCTCTTTTGCAGTTGAAACCGCATTAGAGACAGCTGGATTCAAACCAGAGCAACGATATGTAATTCAGGCTACGCCTTACTATGCGATGAAAGGGTACATTGAGGTGAACGATCGACAAACTGTCTCATTCCCTCTCATGAGAATGCGTCAGGTGGAAAGGGAATTCTTCCGATTTGGTGGAGAAATCTCACTTGAGATGCTCAAAGCGGAGAAGAGAGTGCTCGGTGTTGACAAGAGGCTCATGTTGATACGGCCTACTGAAATGGGACATGTTGAGAGCAGTATCGTCGGTCGAGAGGAAGCAGCGTCCAGAGTCCTGCAGGTATCTCCTAACACCGTCATGGATCGTGTGCATGCTCTCCTTAGAAGAGACAAAATCGGGAGGACAGGCGTCTTCATTAAAACAGAATTGCATCCTGATGAAACCTTCGAGAGCGCCCTGAAGAAACTAGTCGAGACTCGACCCGAAGTGCGGAGACGTCTTAGGGCTCGTGATCAATAAGCATCTCAAGCTAAGGTGATGGGATAGCGCAGGAGTGCTGCAACCCCTCCCAGTGCATGTAGCTTCTCTCCAGCTTCATGTTCTCGGCTCACCACAACTACTCTCCCACCTTTACTTTCAACTCCTTTCATCAGCTCCTCCAATTCTAGCCGAGTTTCATCAGATGCATTTCTCAGCATGGAATCTGTGACAAGAAGTATCTTCACAGCTCCACTGCCCTCTGCTTGTCTCGCTAGATTGAAGCCATAGGTGGCATCGCCTCTGTTTCTTCCTAGCCGTGCTAGTAGTTCCTCAACAAGTCTGGTTTCTTCTGAGATCCGTAGATGCTTCAATGCTTGGTCCAGGATACCTGAGCGAAGTGCTTCATTGATACCTGCGACACCACCGCTGTTCACGCCTTTCACATCTATGAGGGACTGAGCGATTTCAGCAGCCTCAGTCTTCAGGTGTTCAGCGAACCTACTCTTCATGAATCCAACTCCAATAATCACAATTGAAAAACGATTTGCGCGCCAGATTTCTGCTAACGCCTTCAAGGCTGTCTTGAAGTACTTTTCGATAGCGCTAGATCTTTTCTCAGCCTCTATTTTTCCCGGGAGCTTTGCCTGACTTTCTACTTTGAGATTCACTCCATATTCTCTGATTACTGCAATGCAGAACTCCTCACTGTCAATCGATACGACAATAATTGGAGGAGTGTCACTACGAAGCGCTCTATTCAGACGATCAATCTGATGTTTCAACCACTTTTTCTTCTGGATGGTAATCGGATTGTTAAGGGTCACGTTGAAAGTGTGATATGATCCTCGTCCTGCGACTGTATCCAGCGCTTCATGTATCTTGCCGCGAATCCGAAGTCTGTTCAGACTCCTATCCCAGACTACCTCTTCAACTCTTAGTCCGAGAAAGACAGACACCCGTTTCCCTTTTTGAGGCCTTGAATAGTCCGCATCAAGATTGACTTCACGGGTCGTCCTTGAATAGACCAAGTCATCTTTGTAGATCAGGTTGTAGAGATGCCAGAGATCATCTAGCGTTTTAGGCACAACCATAGCAAAACCTTTCTTGAAATTCCTCTTCAAAAGCCTCAAATCTACACACCTAATCTTGAACTAATAGCAATGAGGGCTTTAAAAGCCATGGCAGAAAATCGATCATGATCTGGTGAAGTAGTGAGGAAAACACAACTTTGCGGGTTTACATGAAAGAGTTTCTGGTTTCAGAAACAATTATTTGCAGTATTAGGTGCGAGCAATTCGCGACTGGGGCCGCGGGAGAGATCTAAACATTCTGTATCGAGACAAGCGGGGCCAACCAGTCTTGGCGTATCTGATCTTGCTTGNNAGCTCTTGGCTCTTTTCATCTCTCTCTCATCCAGGGGTTCATAGCCCAGGTTTCTGATTTCATCTAGGTATGCTGTTTCCACAAGGCGCTGTGGCTCTCCAGTGACCTTGATGTTTCGGATTCTTGAGGCGCCAATCTGATTCTTTAGGTCTTCAATGGCTCTGTCGAATATGGCTCCTCTGCATATGAGGATGGTTTCATCTCTTTTGAGCTCGAGTTTGTCTAGCAAGTGGAACACGATTTTTGATGTTTGTCGAAGGTATTCCTTTCTCCGAAACCTGGGGAACTGGAAATACCGAACATCTACGACTCCATACTCGAACTCTTGGCCCTCTAATCGGTAGGCTCCAATTACCACGCCGAAGAGTAGATCTCCACTCCCTGCATCATCGATTATTATTGTCATAAGATCTCTTCTCAAGTGTTGTCAGGTTCTGTTAAGAAACCATGGCAGGCGTGTTTCTGACTAGCCTTGAATGTCAGCAAAGGTGATCAAATGTACGTTCAAAGGCTGTTTCACAACGTCAGAAACTCTTGCAGCTACCAGATACTTCACACCCTTTTCGTTTGCGACGTCTACTAGGCGTTGAGTTATCACACCGTCGAAGACAACAGTGTCAACATCTTTGGTTTGCTGAAGTTTTTCTGCCAGTTCACTTACAGGTAATCGTTCTATTTTCTGAATGTCCTTGTCAAGTAGTACAGCCTCCAGAGTGCCCTCCAGTTCCTTTGCAACGTCAACAATCTGTTTTGGCACGGCGACCTTCCTTCTGTGTTTTCCCTCTTTTGCACGCTGCATTGTGACTTTCTGGTTGAGAGCTTTCGTAATTTCATTGCAGTTCAACTGCTCAACCTCCATTGCTGGAGGGGCTCTAGCAATGTATTTGGTCTTTGTTACTTGTATCAGTTCTTTCAGTATTAGGTCTCCGCCGCGGTCTCCATCCAAGAAGGCTGTCGCTTCCTTGTCTTTACACAATGAGATTATTGTCTCAGGTATCTTAGCTCCTTCAAGAGCGATGACATTCAGAATTCCACATCTCAAGAGGTTAAGAACGTCAGCTCTGCCTTCAACTATGATTATCTGTTTGGAGCTCTCTACGTCTGGACCTGCCGTGAGTTTGTCCTTGCCGTATTTTTCGACCTTTGCTGTCCGTAGAGTTTCTGAGACTTCACGGAAAACTTCATCGGTGCTCGGCATGGATTCAATATTCCATTGATGGAGAATTTCTTTGGCGCGATCTATTATGAGCTTGCGTCGTGCATCACGTATGTCTTCTACTTTCTCAAGTGTAACTTTGGAGTTACATGGTCCTACTCGGTTTATGCTTTCTAGACTAGCTGCAAGAATAGCTGTGGAGACTCTATCCAGACTTGTTGGTATTGCGATGGTGCCATTGGTCTTGTCTTGCTTCGATTGCAGAGTGATTTCTATTCTTCCAATTCTCCCTGATTTCTGCAGTTCTCGCAAGTCAAGTTCAGGGCCAAAAAGCCCTTCTGTTTGACCGAAAACTGCGCCAATAACATCTGGCTTCTCAACAACGCCATCGATTTCAAACTTTGCGCTTACTAGATACTTCACTGTAACCGTTTGTGATGGTCCCATTAACGTCACCTCTGAGTGATATGTGTGAGGATGTGCTTCACTGAATGTGAAGCGTGAATTGTTATTCGATTACAGAGCTCTATCTATTATAGTTTGCGAATTTCCAGTCTTCTTCTTTACGGTTTCAAGGTATGGCAGTATCCCTTCTATTTCTTTAACATCACGACTGAGAAGACTCTTTAGTTCATTCCAGTAGAACGTGTTTGGCCTTGTTGTGGTTTGTTCGAGATACTGTGTCAGGCGTTTTGTCCACTCCTTTCCTCGTCTGTCAAAATCCATCAGCAGTATCACTTCTTCAAAGTCCAACCTCTCCAACTCTGTTACGAGAGCAAGGAAGGATTTCTTGGTCTTTGCAGCGATTATCACACCTGATAACGCGAGTTTGCGCAGGGCGTTGACATCATTTTGGCCTTCCACAATTATTGGTATCCCTTTTATTGATTGTACAGCCAATCTTTCAAATATCTCTGCCACTTTCTCGATTCTTCTCTTCAGGTGATTTGACAATTCTTGTTTACCTTGTAACTTCGATCTGCTTCATCTTCTCAAGTTTTTCTGGGCTTCTTCTGAAGTGTTCTCGAACTGGTGCTAATATCTGTATTAGTGATTGTGCAACACTGTTTTTCAAATCCAATGGATGGATTGTTCCAGCAGTGTAAGCTTTCTCGAGGTCTTGGTAGTTGGTGAATGTTGTTGCCCCACCATATTTGCTGGGTCGTGTAATGGTCAGCTCTTCAGCGTTCGTAAAGACAGCAAGTCGTGCCATCTCCAAGATTGGGTTGTGACGTGCCAGTTTGGGGGGACAATATGCGTTCTTCAGTTTCATCTGTATCTCCTCTGGCGAGTCATGCACGAAGATTGCTGTCCCTGGCACACTCTTTGACATTTTTGATGTGATTTGAATGTTCATCGTTGAGTCTTCATCAAGTTGCTTCGTGCTCTCCGTTGGACCCTTTAGGCCCATCAGTAGCGGAGTGTGAAGGCATGATGGCTTTCGCCAGTTCATTTTCTCAGCAGAGTCACGAGCCAGCATGTGTGCCTTTCGCTGCTCGATGCCAGCGCACGCTACATCAAGTTCCATGTGGAATATGTCTGCAGCCTGCATGCATGGGTAATATAACCACGCGGTTTCTATATCGGAGAGGTTCATCTCTCTTCCCATTATTGGCAGTGCTCTCCAGATACGCTGCACAGACGCACTCTTGCTAATCTTGACGACTCTTTCCCAATACTCGATGTCTTTTGCGAGGTCTGATGCCCACCGGTATTCGACCTTCTCAATTCCTAGAGCTGAGAAACACTCTTTGAAGTATTCTCCACACAAATGAATGTTATCCATCTTGCCACCGAGTTTATTGTTGATCCATGAATGCCAGTCTGCAAGAAAGATTATGAAATGAAACCCTGCTTCAATCATGTCTCTGATTTTTGAGCCACACACCAAAGCCAAACCTATGTGCATTAGACCACTGGATTCAAAGCCCCAGTATGCTCGAGGAGTGGTCTCAGTCTCAAGCAAGGATCGAAGTTCACGTCTTGTTACTACTTCCATTGCATTACGTGTTGCAATATCGACTCTTCTGTCAATGTTCATCGAGAGGTTTTCTCCGATTTTTCTTCATTACATTCCGCATTCTAGCACTTAAAAACTCTCTTTTCGCGGGTGCGATGTGTCCCACATCACCTAACACTCAACTTCACTGATCGAGCCCAACGCTCTTCTCTGCTGAGATCTCTCCAACGTGGGGATTCTACACCCGCGCCCACCGTGTCTCGTGGTTGGGTAAGCTTTTCTTCATGAGCAAGCTTGAAGCAAGCTTCTGTCAAGTCCGTCGACACGAGTCCTCAGGATAGGATTTCGGCAGGGTTCTGCTAGCTCTTATCATCGCTAGACACTAGTTCACGTTAATAGAGAAAAGGGTTTCTAGATTGCAAGGTTGTTCAGATCAAACTCAAAAGCTGCGGTAGGATTCTCCAGCTGGAAATTGTTCAGCACCTCTGGGTGTATCTCACCCACAATTCCGACGAGTTTCTTTCCACTACGAAGAGTTACCGCTCTTCCTTTGATGAAGCTTGCGTCCTCTAGTTCTTGGAGTTTCCAGCGTTTCAAGCCGAGGTTTGCTATTAGTGCTTCGGCGTTAGATTTCATCTCTGAGAAACTGGCAGCAGAATGAGAAGCTACGGCTGCAACATGCAATCGCCTCTCACATTGGCTCTCAAGTCCACTATTGAGCTTCACGACGTCTGAAACCTCAAAGAGTCTTTGAGGAAAGCTTTCATGCTTATTGGTAGCCAAGTTTCTCATTAGACTAGGCAGCAGATCGTGTCGCATTATCGTGAATTCTGAAGAAATTGGGTTGGCAATTTTGATTGGTTTCTCGATGGTCTTCCGCATTTTCACGTATTGCAGATTTTCACTTGTGATGGTGAAATTCATGACCTCAGTGAAACCTAGTCCTATCATGATCTGCCTAGTCAAGTTTCCTGTCTTGGAGATCACATGGCTTCTTCCAATTGTGACTGAGGATGGAAAGGTTGGTTTCAGCTTGAAATATCCATATCCAATCGCGACTTCTTCCACAAGATCCATTTCGTGAAGGATGTCGATCCGATAGGCTGGAATTGATACTTGAGTGATCCCTTTACCGGTGCGTCTGGTTCCCATTCTACACTTCTGCAGGCACTGTGCAATTGTTGAGTCAGAGAGCTTGAGACCCAGTGCTTCATTAGCGACTGAACTGCGTAGAGTCATCTCTTGGCAGTTCAGCTCAGGGGAGAAGATGGTCTTCGTATCACATTCAACTTTGACTTTTTCCAATGTGCCCCCCATGTCCGCAAGCGCTGTGGAAAGGACATTCAGGCTTTTCGTTACAGCAATATAGTCTGTTCCAGTAACATCCAAGAACAAGTTTCTAGTGCTCCCGCTGACTTTCGTTAGCTCGCCGTTTATTACTGGCGGCATCGAAAGGACACTGCCGTTCTTGTCAATCAAGAGAGGATAGCTGGGCGCCCAGTCAACCAACTCACCATACATCTTTCCCTTTTCATTCTTCTCTAGCACTTCTCCTAGTGTCATGTCTTCAGTTTCACCCAAGGGTACAAAGCTTGCGTCTTCTGGCTTACTTGCAGTGAATGTGAAAGGAGGCTCAACTGCGTCTAGGTTGTGCACTCCTATAGAAGCTTTCTTCCGGTCTCTGCCAATTCCCCAATGCAAGTCCTCCTGCATTTCCATTAGATCAACAATGTCATCTTCGTCGAGGTACAGGTCGCGAACGATGGCTCCGAGCATGTAGGGTCTGACTTTCACCACATCCTTGTCTATGACAATCGTTGTGGTGCTAGGTTCTGTGTGGTATTCCGCCAGTCCAACTTGCCAGCCTCTGAGTCCTTTATAAGCTCTTGCAATTCCTGCATAGCTGCAAAAGTCTATTCTGTTCGGATTGAACTCGACTTTTACATAGTCTTCTCCTTCTTCTTCCAGGTCAAAGCCAAGCCATGGGAGCCATTTGACCATTTCAACAATAGTGAGTTTCCGCCCTGCAAACTTGGAGAATCTCTTGTTTTTCAATGTGATTACAGGCAAATCGGTGTCCTCCTGATCCATCCCAGATTATTCTCGTACAGTTGCCGTATGTCATTCAGTCCAAGCTCTATCATAGCGAGACGCTCTAGTCCTCCTCCCCAAGCCAAGACCGGATACTCTATATCCATTGGCACCAGAACTTCTGGTCTAAAGAGACCCATTCCACAGAGCTCTACCCAGTGCTTTAGTTTCGGGACATAGACCATTGCTTGTGCAGAGGGTTCTGTGTACGGAAAATAGCAAGGCCAGAATTGCACGTCTTTTAGTCCGAACCGATTGTAGAATCCCTTTAAGGTCCCCATCAAGTCTCTCAGGCTTACTCCTTTGTCTGCCACGATGCCTTCGATTTGATAGAATTCCGCAGTATGGAGATTGGTGAGCGCTTCATTTCGGTAAACTCTATCAACTGAAAAGACCTTGATCGGTGGGTTTTTGTGTTCTGAGAGGTGCTTTATGGTTTCTGAGGTTGTGTGGGTCCGCAAAACTAATCTCTTAGCTTCTTCAGGTTTCCACTTGTATTGCCATCCTGTGGATCCTGTTATCCAGCCATCTTCATGGGTTCTTGCGACGGCTTCCACTATTTTCTTGGTAGGTAGTCTACCTGCTTTGGGAGTCGAAAGATAGAAGGTGTCGGCCATCTCTCGTGCAGGATGATCTTGTGGCTGGAACAACGCGTCGAAATTCCAGAAGGCGGTCTCGACAAGTGGTCCGCGGATCTCAGCGAATCCCATTTCTAAGAAAATCTCTCTTGCACGTTGAATGATTTGTTGTAAAGGGTGGATCTTTCCTGGAAATCGAGGTGAACCTGGTGCTTTCACGTTGAAAGTCCTGAGTTTGATTTTTCGCCATTTTCCTGTCACGATCAGTTCAGGAGTGAGTTGGCTTATGCCTTCATCGATCTGCAATCCTCTATTGATCATATTTCTCCCCTTTTGGGATAACTCGAGGATTCGAATGGTCTTTTCTTTGAGCTCCAGCAGTTTTCGTCTTCTCAGAATCTCGATAGTCTGTTTCTCTTCTTCGCCCAGCCTTTCAGCAGTGAGTTTCTTCTCCTCTCCTAGTTGCTTCAGAACCTCTTCATCGTGACCTATCTCAGGCTCTTCTAGGTCCTCACGCCACAGGGTTTTCTTACTTTCGTCGAATTTCGCCCAACCCTTTCGAAGTAGCCAACCTAACGCAATTGGTACCAAGTGAGTTTCAAGCTTGGCGGTTGCTACAGCCTCTGAGAGCTTGGCTCTCCCTCCTAGTTTGATCAAAGAGGTGAGGAGTCGACGTTCTGGCAAGCTACCTTTTGCGTAAACCGTTCCTTCTCTGTTCAGAGTGACTATTGTCTGTCTGACCTTCCGAACACGCAGTAGCTTATCCTTCGCCAGCTTGCGGGCTGCTCGCTCCACCGCTGAGTGCGAAAGACTGCTGGCAGTGCAGATTTGGTCAACATTAGCTGTACCTTCATGATCAACAAGAGTGGTGAGTATACTCTCCTCCGTTTCCCGTAGCTCAACCATGTCGTAACACTCACTTGCGTTTGAATGTCAGTAGATATAGAACAATTGAATAAAAATACATAGTTTTCTCATTTCACTTGGCTTGGGTTATCTATTGGTGACCTCACGGGAATCATGCTTGCCGGCAATGTTCTTGTCTGCAGCGGAGAGATGCTATAGAGGGGTGTTTGATCTCTGTTTTGCAATGATGGTTCCTACGTTGACGCCTTCCAATGCCTTCTCAATGTTTTCCGGATGGTGGCCGTTGACAACAATTGTTTTCACATTTGTTTCACTGAGCATTCCTATGGCAACCGGGTCGAGGATTTGATGGATTCCAGCTTTGTGAGAGTTGTATTCAAGTAGCTCTGTTAGGTCCCTATAGGTGATCTTGCTCAGCAATCTGGCGTCTTTGTGCTTTCGTGGATCTTTTGTGAATACTCCATCTTGATCAGTGGCTTTCACAAGCAGCTGAGCACTTGTCCGCAGGGCGATCTTGACTGCGACAGTGTCAGTTGTCATTCCCGGTTTCAGTCCACCTAGGACTACAACTCGATTCATTCTGAATGCCTCCAAAGTATCCTCTATTGACACTGGAATTCTTGAAGTGCGACCCTCAGAAATCTTCAGCGACAAGAGCAAAGCGTGAAGTCTTGAAACGTGGATGGCTAGCCAATCATTTTCACTTGCGCCCAAGCCCAACTGATTGCCAACCCCAATGTACTCTCGAGCTAGTGCTCCACCTCCAACCACAACTATGATCTTGTGCCTTCTCTCAGTGAGTTTTCTCAGAAGGGCAGCATATTGTTCAATTAGCTTTGAGTCTATTGGGGAAGCAATTACCGAACCACCAATACGAAGAACTGCATGCATTTTCAGGAGTACCCTGTATTCGATATCTAGGTGACTTTAGGATAATAAAGCTGCTGAGTAGAGTATGCGGCGCAGCGACCAGTGACAAGGGGAAGACTTTTTTGGAGAAGAAACAATAGAAATCCAGCTCCTATAGAAGAGCTCTAGACGTGGTGTTTCGCTTTGGGAAAGCTCGACAAGCCTGTGCTGGAACTACTGAGAAAGTCTCCGGAACCTCTAAGTCTCACTCAAATCGCGGAGAAACTGGACAAACCTGAGAAAATCGTTTTTAAGACTCTGCGAAGGCTTTTCGAGAGGGATCAGATTCAAACCCGCGGGCGTCAATACACTGCTTCGAAGTAGAATGCAGCGCTAGTGTCTCGTGAAGCAAATCCAATATTCGCAAGCTAGCCTACTGTTGCTGCATCTAGGTGCTCAGGACTAGAGCCGAAGAATAATAATCGTTATTTATTGCTCCTGCTTATCTCCATAAAAGATTGCGCTAGAACTGGAGTTCCAACCATGAAACCCCTGCCAAGGAAAAGTGATATCCTTGCCACCGAAAGGAAATGGCAACGCAAGTGGGAAGAATGGGGCATATACCGGTTTGACTGGGGTGACAAGGAAAAGCCAACCTTCAGCATAGACACTCCTCCACCATACCCTAGTGGAGAGTTCCACATGGGGAACGTCCTTAACTGGACCTACTTTGACATGATAGCGCGATACAAGAGAATGCGAGGATATAATGTGTATTTTCCTCAAGGTTGGGATTGTCATGGTTTGCAGATTGAAAGACGAGCTGAAAAAGAATTCAACATCCAGAAATCGGAGACCTCTACAGAAGAGTTCATAGATCTATGCAAGACATTTGTTGATAAGTACATCGACATCATGAAAAGCGCCATAAAACGTCTAGGTTGTAGTAGCGATTGGACAACCGAATACAAAACCATGAATCCAGACTACTGGCGTCGCACCCAACTGAGTTTCATCCTCTTGTACAAAAAGGGGTACATCTATCAGGGCACTCATCCTGTAAACTGGTGCCCTAGTTGTGAAACTGCCATAGCTGACGCTGAAGTGAACTATGAAGCGCGTCAAGGCACTCTTCATTACATAAGATTCCATCTGAGTAGTGATGCATACCTAGTTGTTGCAACAACCC
>JABAOC010003403.1_pt1 | contig 26140 bp, 25 predicted proteins | sample 7062161 | NCBI WGS metagenome assembly JABAOC01 (sample SAMN14538625, study PRJNA623070) | marine sediment metagenome | biome: marine biome [ENVO:00000428]; feature: marine pelagic biome [ENVO:01000023]; material: deep marine sediment [ENVO:00002113] | place: India: Gulf of Khambhat ... | reverse complement strand
CGGTTCCCCACTTTCCTTCCACATTTTTGGCCCCGACAGCCTTGGCGATATCAAAGGATCTGGTGCCATCGCAGTAGAGGAAGTCCTTAAATTTGAAGAACTCGAGGGCTTCCTTGATATACACCTTGGCGTGCTCCGGGTAGCTGAAGGCACCGATAATCTCGGGTTTTCCCTCAAGGGCCCTCTTCAATTCCGCCGTGTAGGACTCGGCGGCCTTTTCGTCATGGGGTATCATGGCAAGGACCTTACCCCGTCGTCTCTCATAGGACTTCTGAAACTGCAGAGCAAGCCCTTGGCCGTAGGGGTTGTTCACGTAGAGGACTGAGGCCGTTTTACTGAAGCTCGCCCCCAATCTCCCCAAAATGACGCCTTGCAGAGCATCCGATGGGCAGGTCCGGAAGAGCACATCGGCATCCGTGTCAGAGGGAAGAACGGTGATGAGGGGGGAAGTGGAAGCTGGGGAGATATGTACAATTCTACTGGGACAGGTCACCGCTTCGGCTACCGGCACCGTAACTCCACTTGCAAGTGCACCCACGATGGCGACGACTCTGTCAATCTCGACCAATTTCTTGGCCGCATTGGTCGCTGGGATGGCTGAGGTTTCGCTGTCCTCATGGATTAACCTAATGTTCAACCCCGCCGCCTTCAGTTGCTTTTCAGCCAGCACAGTGCCATTTTTCAGATTGGGACCGAACTCCTTCAGTGGCCCCGTGTAGGAGAGAAGCGTGCCCACCTTTAGCTCTTGGGCAAGGGCCCCTGAGGTCAAGGCAAAGGCAAAAACCAGTACAACCATTATGGGAAAAATCCTCTTCATATTGACCTCCTTTCTCTATTTACACCCATTGTCTTCCTTGCTTCTCCTCAATCACCTCCTTTCCCTCAAGGAATTATACCCCTGACCGTCACATCGGGCAGAAAGGTATTTCCCTAATTACCTCAATTTTCCCCTTTTGTCAACAAAAAGAAATATCAATAATCGCAAATTGAACCCGTTGACCATCATCAGTGAAAAGGGTATCTTTATCACCGAGTATTTGTCTCTGGGATAAGGGACCGAATCTTACTTGAAATTTGGGAGGATATGTGGCCAGGGTATTAGTTCCCATAGCGGATGGTGTTGAGGAAATCGAGGCGGTAACCGTTATCGATGTCCTCAGGCGAGCTGGAGTTGAGGTGGTCTGCGCTGGGCTCACCGAAAAACCCGTTACCGCCTCCCGAAGGGTGAAGCTCATACCAGATACCTCCCTTGAAAGGGTGATAGATGAAACCTTCGATATGGTCGTCCTGCCAGGAGGGGGAGATGGGGTTGAAAACCTCAAGGGGGACCCACGGATTGAGGCAATCCTCCAGAGGATGAATGGGAGACAGAAATGGGTGACAGCTATCTGCGCCGCTCCCACCCTATTGGCGGCGTATGGCCTCCTCAAGGAAAAAAGGGCAACGAGCCATCCCAGTCGAAGGGATCAAACAGCCTTAGAGAAGGTACACTACCGGGAGCAGCGAGTCGTCCAGGACGGCCACATCATCACCAGCCGCGGCACTGGCACACCCTTGGAATTTGCCTTGAAGCTAGTTGAGGTTCTCTGTGGGGGGGAAAAGGTCGGAGAGTTGAAAGAGGCCATGGTGGTAAGGGATTAGGATAGTCCCCTCGATTATACCAACCATACCACCAACTGTCCGTATGCACCTCTATCAATCATATCTCCTTCCCCATTTTTAAGTCCCCGTTGCTGTTCGGGACTTCATTCCCGCGCAACCAACGGCATGGAGGAGGAAAACCCGAAGGCGGATGGGAGAAGAGCCCATGGTACACTCCGGGGTAGTTGTCCAATGCCTCGATAAAAAGGAAGCGGAGATGCTGGCCCTCTTGGAAAGGCTGGTCAATATCGATTCGGGGACCTACCTGAGAGGAGGGGTTAACCAGGTGGCCGGGATCATTGTCGAGAAACTTCATGACCTGGGCTTCGCGGTGGAACGGGTTTCGCAATCCGAATTCGGGGATCATCTTCTCGCCCAAAAAGGGGGAACCTCTGTGAAGAAGCTCCTCTGCATTGGCCATATGGACACCGTTTTTCCTGAAGGGGAAGCGGAAAGGCGCCCCTTTCGCATCGAAGGTGATGAGGCTTACGGGCCGGGGGTCATCGATATGAAGGGAGGTATTGTGGTCCTTCTCCATTCCCTTCATGCCCTCATGGAGGCGAACCCCAACCTCTATCGAGCCCTAGATCTCACCGTGTTGCTCAACTCCGAGGAGGAGATCGGCTCCCCTACCTCGACCTCCTATGTTATACGGGAGGCGCAGTCAGCGGATACCGTTTGCGTCTTCGAGCCGGCACGCCCCGAGGGACAAGTGGTGATCAAGAGGAAAGGGGTAGGGAAATACCACCTCACCGTTCACGGCAAAGCAGCCCACGCGGGAACTCAGCCAGATTTGGGGGTTAGCGCCATCGAGGAATTGGCCCGCACCATTTTGGAATTCCATGCCTTGAATGACTTTGAGGATGGCCTTACCGTCAACGTGGGAGTCGTCAGAGGAGGCAGCAGGCCCAACATCATTGCCGACCATGCATACGCCGAAATAGACGTCCGGGTAGTGGACGAGGCCCAGATGAATCGAGTGCAGAAGGAGTTCGATCGTATCTGTTGTGCCCGGAGAAACGGTATCCGGATGGAATTGACCGGGGGGATTACATTTCCCCCGATGTTGAAAACCGAGCGGAGTTTGGAGCTTCTCTATTTGGTCCAGGAAGCGGGAAGGGAATTGGGCGTCGATATTGCTGAGATCCCCACCGGAGGAGGATCTGACGGCAACAATGCTTCGCACTATGCTCCGACCCTTGACGGCCTCGGTCCCCAGGGAACCGGAGCCCACAGCCCGGATGAAACGCTAATCGTCCCCACCCTGCTCGAGCGGTCCAAGGTCTTCGCCCTCTTTGTGGAAAAATGGAATCGGTCGTTTGCCCCAAAGGAGGACTACCCCAAGGGTCTTTCACCCCTTTGAAAATATTGGCCTATAAGACGTCCTCCCAATACTCCATTTCATCAAACTCATGGCGAAATATGATAAGAGATTTCCCTCGAAGAGGAGAAGGAGCCTGGTTTGAGAATGAGACCGGTACGTTTTGACCCTAGCCCTTCTGCCCCGGATTCAGGGAGATTCCAATGGGTATCCCTGGCGGTGCTGGCATTGGCCCATATGATCACCGATGTCTATATCAATTTCCTACCACCATTGATGCCTCTTCTGATTCAAAAGATGAACCTCTCGCTGACCCTGGCGGGCTCCCTCGTCACCATAAGGGCTATTGCCTCTTTTTTCACCCAGCCCGCAGTAGGATACATATCGGACCGGACCGAAATGCGCATCTTCGTCCTTTTTGGCCCTCTCGTCACGGGAATATTTATGGGCCTTCTGGGGGTTGCCCCATCGTACTGGTTTCTCGCCCTCTGTTTGATTTTAGGAGGGATCGGGCACTCCGCCGTTCATCCCCCAGGCGCAGCCATGATCGGCGAAATTGGTAGGAGACGGGCCGGCTTCTTCATGTCGATTTGGATGATCGGGGGTACGTTGGGAATGGCTTTGGGTCCCCTCCTTGTTACCATAATGGTCTCCATGTTCGGGTTAAACGGAACGGTCTACACCATTGTTTTCGCCTTAATCATAACCGTATTCCTCATCATGTTTGCACCCACATCACCTTCAAAGAAAGATCGGACCGATGCTTACAGTCTAAGGGCACACCTGTTTCCCAAAATAGGGGCGCTTGCTGTCCTTTGGCTCCTTGCGGTCATCAGAACCGCAGCCGGTACGAGCTTTTTGAGCTTTCTATCCGTTCTGCTCGTTCAGAAGGGATTCCCCCTTTTTACCTCGGGACTTGCAGTATCCTTGTTTACCGGTGGAGGGGCGTTGGGAAGCTTTGTCGGCGGAATGCTTTCCGATTATGTGGGGAGGAAGAAGGTTATGTTGGCATCTTTTTCCCTATCCCCCGTAATCCTCTTCTTGTTTCTCAAGAGCCATGGGATCCCTTCCTTGGGGCTCCTGATCATCGGGGGACTCTGCATGTGGGCGACGACCCCCGTTCTCATCGTCGCCGCCCAGGAAATAGCCCCAAAGAGCCGTACCCTCGTATCCAGCATGATGATGGGCTTGGGTTGGGGAGTGGGAAGTCTTCTCGTAACCGTAACTGGGCTTCTGGGGGATATAATCGGGTTGGAAAGAGCCCTTCAATGGATTCTTGTTCTTCCCCTAATCGGGGTTATTTTGATCGCCCTCGGAGTAAAGGATCAGAGGGAATCCGGTGATTCACCCTAGCCAAGGATAACTCTTTTCACCTCATCTCCCATTTCCCAGGTCTTGCTCTTTCCCCCCATATCGGGGGTCTTGACCTTCCCTTCAGCCAACACCCGGGCGACAGCCTCCTCGATGTCCCGAGCCGCCCCTTCCTCCCCCAGGTGTTCGAGCATCATTCGAATCGACTCAATGGAGGCAATGGGATTCACGACCTCTTTTCCCGTATACTTTGGTGCTGAGCCGTGAATGGGTTCAAACATGGAGGGATAATGCCGCTCGGGGTTTAGATTCGCGCCGGCGGCAAAGCCCATTCCCCCTTGAAGCATAGACCCCAAATCGGTGATGATATCACCGAAGAGATTGGATGCCACGATAACATCGAAATCTTTGGGATTCTTGACGAGCCACATGGTAAGGGCATCTACCATGGCCTTATCGGTCTTGATGTCGGGATAATCCTTGGCTACTTCCCAGTAGATGGAATCCCAGAAAACCATGGAGTATATCAATGCATTCGATTTTGTGCAGTTGGTCACCATGCCAACTTTCTCCCCTTGACCAAACTTCTTCCTTCTTCGAGCTAAGTCGAAGGCATACCGAATGACCCTCTCGCAGCCCTTTCGGGTGAAAACCCCTGTCTGTAGGGCAAAGGCGTCGAGGGTTCTCCCTTTGAAAAATCCCCCAGTGCCCGCATACTCCCCTTCCGTATTCTCCCGGACGGCCACAAGATCAACCGCTCCCGGGGTGGCCGTCTTGATGGGCGATTCCACTCCGGGATACAGCTTTATCGGTCGAAGGTTAACATATTGGTCAAAACCCTTTCTGATCCTCAAGAGCAGAGTCAGGGAAATTTCATCGGTAACCTTATTGGCATCGCCAATGCAGCCCAGGAATATGGCATCGAACGCCTTCAGGACTTCCAGGCCATCCTCCGGCATCATGACCCCATTTTTCAAATAGAAATCGCAACTCCAATCAAAATCTTCGATTTGTACTCGAAACCCATGCTTCTCCGCTGAGGCGGTGAGAACTTTGATAGCTTCTCTTGCCACCTCATTGCCGACACCATCCCCTGGAATGACTGCTATCCGATAACTGGACATGCCAAAAACCTCCTTGTGGAAGACCGATAATTGAGGATCGAGCACAAACAATGCACGTTATCGAGGGCCCTTTGTATGTGAGGCTTACTTGAGAAAGGAAAAAACAATGGTGCACATGGGAAAGGATGATTCCCATGCCATCACCATAGGAGATATAACGCAGAAGAAGAGGCCGTTATAGCCTTCACTATCTCCCCGACGGGTTGCTTCCTGCGGAATGCCTTCTCGGGTAAATCGTAAAAGGGATGTCGCTTACACGTCCGTTTTCTGCTTGAGGCATCCCAGCATGTGCTCCAGCCTGCCCTTGTCGAACCCAACCATAACTTCGTTGCAGGCCGCGATGACGGGGACGCTCCGAGCTCCCGAAATCTTCACCATCTCGTTCAAGGCTTCCCGATCGCTGGTAACATCGAATTCCGTGTATGGAATTCCCTCTTGCGAAAGATACTCTTTCGCCATCTTGCAATACGGTCAGGTGGGACTCGTGTAAATTTTTACCTCTTCCTCAGCCATGGAATCGCTCCCCCTTTTTCTAATTTTTCACCATTGTACTCTAATGAAAAAAGATGCCCAGTGTCAAGGGGCTGTCAAGGGTTCTGGGGTCAAGGAATACCTGCCGTCGATTCAAACCGTTCCATAAGTTCTCCGATCAATTAAGACCCAACTGTCATGCCCTGACAGGCACCCACGAGGTATGAAAATGTTTCTGTTGAACCTTTCTCGCGTAAGGGGGTGTCTATTTTCTAAGTAAATAAATAAAATTGACACCTTGCCCGAAGATGGTGAGCAGGAAAGGAAAGGCCAGCCCATGAGGGGGTGACCATAGAATGGTCTAATTTTCTTTTCAGTAAACCGTAGGTGTTTGAGGTAGCAGACAGTCGAGGTTTGACCTAGGACTGTCTGTTCATTAAACGTACAGGAGTTCCAGTTCCATTTTGCCCTTCATGGAGGAGGGGAAAACCATCTTGTGTAAGATCTCCTCCACGGCTTCCTTCTTGGACCTCTTTCCTTGCCAGTTCTTCAGTTGAATATCCTTTACCTTCCCTCCTTCAATGGTCAAAATCACTACTAATTTCTTTGAACCCCATTTCTTAAACACTTTCTCCAAATCGCTCTTCAAAGGAGACAACACGTTCTCCACTTCTCGCATGGTAATCCCAGGGGGAAACTTCCCTCCAACAATGTAAATCCGGGAAAGCTCTTTTTTCTCATCGTGAGGACGATCATGGGCCTCCTCTTTCGCTGGTAGTGCTCTCATTAAACGATAAGATAGGGAAGCAGGTGCCTTACCCCTATAATTCCCCACCGCATAATCACTTACCCCTTCGGGTAAAGGGAGGGGCTGTTTTACCGTAACGAGCTCTCCTGTTTCCCTCACCACGGTATCCACGGCTACGAAAGAGGTATATTCAGTCATAAGGTGGTATTGAAGACCGAGATTCTTTACCTCGTCCGCTATTTTTGCTCCTACCCTTCCATAATCAGAGAGGCGGGCTATCCTTTCCCGAGCCCAGAGGTATTTAAGGGCCTCGTTATCCCCATCCTCCATTGAAGGACTGACCTCAATCCCTTTATCATAATCACCCCAAACGGTTTTGCCTCTAACCCTCATTTTTCCCTCAGCATTTCTGTATTTCCCAAAGACGACGAGGGGCCTTCGAGCGAAAAGATCGGGGGGAGACAGGGGTTCTACATCATAGGCATCGAATCCCTGAAATTCGACCTCAATATCGGTAAGGAGAGGAGATCGTATATAGTCAGAAAACTTTTCCGCTAGCTTTGAGGCTTCCCGTCTATCACTTACAACAAACGGCTCTCCTCTTCCGGCTCTGGCCATTCCCTCTATGAGATAGCGATTTACTCCTTTCCCTATTCCAAAAGGAAAGAAATTTGCCTCGTGAAGATGGTCCCTCATCAGGTCGAACACCTCTTTCTCCACCGCGATATATCCATCAGTAGCTATGACGACGATCCGGGAAATTCCTTCCTTCTTCTCCAGGGAAAGCGCTCTTTGCAGGGCGGGTAAAATCCTCGTTCCTCCCCCTCCCCTCTGTTCTTCCAGCATAACTAATGCCTTACCCTTGTTCCCTTCCGTAGCACGAAGGGGATAAGGGGAGAGGACCTTTGAGCCACCCGCAAAGAAGAGGATATTGAAGTAGTCCTCTTCCCTCAGATTCCCAATGATTTCCTTGATAAGGGCCTTTGAAACCGTTAAGGGGAACCCGTTCATAGAACCGGAAACATCCACGATGAATACATATTCCCGAGGAGGAACCGCATCCAGCGTTACCTTCTCGGGGGGTTGCAGCATGAGGAGGAAGAATTTCTCCTCTTCCCCCGGGTAGAGCAATAGACCGCTCTGTATCGTTTCCCCCCCTAACGTATACCGCAGGATAAAATCTCTATTTCCTCCATTTTCTTCCTCAGGAGACAGAGTTACCTCCGCTTCATCCATAGTTTGACGCACATTCACCTTATGGGAAGGAACCCATACTTTACCTAATGAAATTCCCGTTCTGAGATTCACCTTTATGTCAAAGCTATATGGGGGCTCTTCACCCTCATGCAGATAGGGAGTAATCAGCCATGTGTCGTGATCGGTTGCATCGTCCTCTTTCTTCTCAGAGTACCGTGGCCCCACCACCGTGGGAAAGACAAATTCATATGTTCCATCTTCGGGGACCAAAAGTTCTGTATAGTTAACCATTACCTCTATTACATCCCCTGGCATGATGTTAGCTACCTTCATTTGGAAGACATTGGGCCTTTGCTGTTCTAAGAGGGAGGCTACCTTACCTTCCTCTTTTGCCCTTTTGTAAATCAATTTGGCCATTGCCCTTTCTTCTATTTTTGCCTCAATGATTCTCGTGCCTATTCTCATCTTCATGGCGTGTATAGCTGATTTTGTTCCCAGGGGAAATACATATATCGCTTCTATGGTTCTCGTCCCTTCATTTTTGTAAACCTGAGTGAGTTCTATCTCAGCTATCATTCCTGCAATATTGACCTCGGTTTTCGTCTCTAAGAGAGGAAAAGGGTCAAGGGAAGCATCATCGCTCTCGACAAAGAAGTACGGAGAGAGAATTCTCTCCGTCTCCTCTCCATAAGAAGGGATAGGGGGAAGAATAGAGATGAGAAGACTAAAAATGAACAGTAACTTTTTCATCGCTCGCCCTCCACTGTGCCGTTTTTTCTCTTAGACAATAAATACGGAAAAAAGTTCCTCCCCTTTTTGATTCGTATCCCTTACCAAAGAGACTGCTTCATGCTGTTTGTCTGAAATTGACGACCGAAAACTCATATGGATGCCCCATATTCCTTCTATTAGCCAGTATACTTTTCGCTGCTCTTGGTCCGAGGCAGTCCTACCCGATCACATTTCAAAAAAGAGCTAAGGGTTACCTAAAAGGATCTCACGCTCCTCGGAGTTATCCTGGTACGAAAAGAATCAGGCGGGTTCAACTATTTGAGGTCGACGATGGCTAGATGAGTGGCCTCGATTGAGAACGCTGATGGATTTTAAAGGAGGGCAAACTTAAGGAGGGATAGGACGAAACCTGGAATGTCGATTTTGTAATCTCACCCCGACTCTTTGGCAAGCGTTTCTTCAACGCTCCTTTATCTTTTCCTGGCGAAATTGATGGTAAGCATCTCTCAGGGCAATGTACGGATCGAGGGCAGCCTCCTTAAGGTCCTCATACTCCCCGATAGTCAGGGAGGTTCTGTTAACCCGATCATACGCCTTAATGCCGAGATTGGCCGGAACGGAGGTAACCAAATAGTTCAAGGGGTCGAGAAACCCATCTGCCAGAGAACCGACTGTATCGCGAAGGCTGGACGGTCCGAATATCGGCACGTTGATATAGAAAACCGGTCCAATTCTGTAGAATCCTAAGGTCTGCCCAAAATCCTCTTCCTGTTTCTTGATGTTGAATCTCTTCTTTGCCGGATCAAAAAGACCCGCCAGGCCAATGGTCGTATTCAATAAAAAGCGCGTTGTCTCATTGCCCACCCCCTTGAAATTGAGCTGGAGCAGGCAGTTGGCCACACGAACTGGAGTGGCCACATTGGAAAAAAAATTGCGTGCGCTCACCCTTGCGGGCTGAGGGACTATCGCCTTGTACACAGAGGCCACGGGTTTGAGAACCCCGAAATACAACCTGTCGTTTACATGAAAGAAGAATCGATTGATTAGTTCCAGGGGATCGGCGATGGGTCTCAACGGTTCCTCGAGATCGGGGACTTCAAGGTCCCTGTCTGCCTCAGCCACCCGAACTGGGGGGTCTCCGTGCAAGATGGAGGGTGAGTCCACTTCTGAGGGAAATGATGACACCGCTTCAGCATAAGGGATGCCCGAGAAAGGGACAGACCAAATGGCGGAAAGCAGAAGAGCCAAAGGGATGATATTTTTACCGCGAACCCGTGAATTTGGTGATGTCTTGCGGAATGATGCAGCCATTTCCCACTACGACTGAGGTATACCAATCCTCCCTAAGGATGAGAGAGGTCACTTTTTGGCGAGCTTGGCCTCCAGTTTTTTAACAAGCTCTTGGTAGGATGATCTCAGCAGGATGCTATTGAACTGGGTTCGATAATTGTTAACCAGGCTCACCCCCTCAATGGATACGTCATAGATAAACCAGCCGTTTCCCTTCCTCCTGACCCGGTACTGAACGGAAATCTCGACGTCCGCAGCGGTCAAGATTTTTGCCCTAACAACTCCATAGCCCCCATCAACCGTTTCTCCCTCATAGAGAACCTTTTCGCCGGAATAGCCCTCGACCTTATCCATGTATGTCCTCTCCAACAAATCACTGAAGAGGGAAATGAACTCCTTTTTCTCCTCATCCGTTCTCACCACCCAGTGTCTTGCGAGGGATCGGCGAGCCATCTCTTCCCAATCGAAGCGCTCATCCGCTGCCCTGCGAATCAGCTTCCTTCTCTCCTCGGCCCTGGCAGGTTCCCTGAGGGCTGGATCAGCCAGAATTGAGATAATTTTGTCCGTGGTCTGTTTGATCTGTTCTGTTGGCTCTCCTGCAAAGGCTGGAAACGAGATCACAAACGCGAGAAAGAAAGATACAACCCCCCGCCAGAGATAGATAACCCTCATGCCTGCCTCCTAGAGCTTTCCAAACACGAATTTTGAAATCAATTCCTCCAGATCCACGGCCGGTTGAGTTTCGCGGATGCGGCCGCCGGGTGGGATGAGCTTCTCCGATCCGCCAGGCGTGATTTCGATATACTTCTCACCGATTAACCCCTTGGTCTTGATGGAAGCAATGGCGTCTTCCTGAATGTTCACATTCTCCGGGAGATTGAGCATAATTCGGGCCTGGTAATCTTCCAGAGTGATGCCTTTGACACGCCCCACATCTACACCCGCGATCACAACCGAAGAACCGGTCTTGAGCCCCCCACTATTGGAAAAGATGGCATAGACCTCATATCCTTTACTCCCCAAAACCTCCATCTTTCCCAGCTTGATGGAGAGGTAACCTAAGCAAATGATTCCTGCGATGATAAATAATCCGACCGAAAGTTCAAGATCAAATCTCTTCATTCTTCACCCCTGATTTTCTCGTTATCCAAGGCCTTCGCTCCTAGTGGTAATCCAATGGCCCCTCCAGATCCCCGTTTATGAACTGTTTGACGATCGGGTCTTTTGACGAACAAATCTCTTCCGGTGACCCCGTGATCAGAATGCCCCCTTCATGTAACATGGCCACCCTTTGAACGATATCGAATATCGTCGGTATCTGGTGAGTAACGATGATCCCCGTGAAGTTCAGACGTTTGTGACAGGAATCGATGAGGTTGAGAATTGCGTGGGCAATGATGGGGTCCAGGCCGGTTGTGGGTTCGTCGAAGAGCATGATTTCAGGCTCCCTCACCAGGGCCCGGGCAAGGGCAGCCCGTTTGATCATCCCCCCGCTAATCTCCGCCGGAAATTTGTTCTCCGCTCCAGCCAGGCCGACCTGGTCGAGTTCGGAGAGCACCTTTTCCCTTATCTCCCTATCGGTCATCCTGGTCTTTTCCCTCAAAGGAAAGGCCACATTCTCAAAAACCGTCAGGGAATCGAACAGGGCGCCATTCTGGAAGAGGAAAGCAAAGCGGCTTCTCAGTCGCTCCAGTGTTTTGCCCCTCAGACAGCATATATCTTCCCCGTCAATAAAGATGCGGCCTCGGTCCGGTCTCATTAACCCGGCAATATGTTTCAGGAGGACACTCTTACCGTAACCGCTCCTGCCAATCAGGGCCAGGATCTCCCCCCTTTCAATCTGGAAAGAGACACCTCGGAGCACTTCGAGTCCATCGAATGACTTACGGAGGTCGTCAACTCTGATCATTAAGCCTCTCAGAACAGGACTGAGGTCATGAAGTAATCCCAGATGAGGATCAAGACCGACGAGAGGACCACAGCTTGGGTGGTCGCCCTGCTCACCCCTTCGGCTCCGAATCCGGTATAGTAGCCCTTATAGCAGCACACCCAGATGATCAATACGCCAAAGCTCAGTGACTTGTAAATCCCTTCCAGGATGTCACTGATATCGACGTAGTTGGCCATTTCTCCAAAGTAGGTTCCCCCACTCACTCCAAGGAGTTTTACGCCCACGAGATAGCCCCCGAAAATACCGACCACATCAAAAATGGCGGTTAGGAGTGGAAGGGCGATGATTGCAGCCAAAAGGTTGGGGACAATGAGATATCGAAAGGGATTGAGTCCCATGAGCTCAAGGGCATCGATCTGTTCACTGATGCGCATGATCCCGATCTCAGCAGTCACCGCCGACCCCGCCCTCCCCGTTACCATGAGAGCAGAGAGAACGGGTCCCAGCTCCTTGACGAGGGCAAGCGCAACCATAGGTCCCAGGAGGGCGTCCGACCCGAACCGGTTCAAGGTGTAAAATCCCTGGAGGCCCAGGACCATCCCCGAAAAAGCACCCGTAAGGAAGATCACCAGAGTGGATTGAAACCCTATAAACCTGATTTGTTTGAGGACCCGAGAAAACTTCAGCGGAGGTGTTGACGCGAAAAAAAGGGCCTTTGCGAGGAAGACGCCCATTCGTCCAATGCTCCGTAAACTCAACAGGGATACTGCCCCTATTCTTCTAAGAAATGGGACAGGGGAATATACCGTTGCATTTGGCATGGCTTGAGTTTCTATCTCATCTAGGGAGGAACTGCTCAGAACCACCCAACAGTGTCGACATCGTCCAATATATCATAAAGGGTATCCCTTTTCACGGTGGGATTTACCGGAATCCTTGAAAAAAGGGGGAGAGGGTTAGCCATTGAATACCCGTAACATTTTTTCGGTTGTTTTTAGCCCATGCCCAGTAAAGAGAGAAACAATAGTCTCATCGGCATTTGAATCTTGCACATATTTGCTTATTCCTGCGGTTGTTGAGGCAGCCGTTGGTTCAATATAGAATCCCTTTCTGCACATATCCTTCAACGATGTCTTAATTTCAAGATCATCCACCGCGATAAAGTCTCCTTCACTCTTCTTAACCGCATCAATAATCTGTTTCCCTCGAATTGGTTTAGCGATCGCTATTCCCTCGGCAAGGGTATCTTTTTTATCGATGTCCGGAATCTCCGCTAAATTTCCCTTGAACGCTCTGTAGAGAGGGGAACAATTGAGGGATTGTACAGCAATAATCCTCGGCATCCTCTCAATAATCCCGGCATCCAAAAGTTCATGAAAGCCGATAAAAGCCCCTAATACGAGCGTTCCGTTTCCGACAGGGAGAATAACTGAATTCGGAGATTTCCATCCGAGTTGCTCGCAAACTTCGAATGCAAACGTCTTTGTCCCATGAAAAAAGAAAGGATTCCAAGAATGGCTTGCGTAGTAATATTCTTCAGCCGTTTTCAAAACAGCAAAAGCAGTATCCTCTCTTGAGCCCGGAATCTTATTCAATGCTGCCTTGTAAAGGTGTATTTGTGCTAATTTTCCAGGTGAAGTATCTTGAGGAACAAAAATCTCACAATCAATACCCGCTTTCGCGCAATAACCAGCAATCGCAGAACCGGCATTACCAGATGAATCCTCAACAACTTTTCCTATTCCCAGCTCCCTAACTTTACTTATGAGAACAGATGCTCCCCTGTCCTTGTAAGAGCCCGTTGGAAATAGATAATCTTGTTTAATTAGAACTGATTTACCATTGAAGTCAACATCAATTAATGGCGTAAATCCCTCATCAAAAGAGATGATATTCTTGTCATCAAAAAGGGGAATTGCCTCTCTGTATCTCCACATAGTTGGTTTTCTTCGTTCGATTCTATCAACCGGGAAAGTTGATTTGAAATGGATATCAAGTAACCCCCCACATGTACACCGCCAAATCCTGTCATTCAGGGAAAACCTCTCATGACATTTTGTGCACACAAGCCCGTCCATAATGAATCTCCGTCAAATGACGATTCTTAAGCGAGTCTTTACCCCCATTCTCCCTTTGTGAATGAGAATGTCCTCGAGTAGCATATTGACTCGTATCAAAACCCTTCCGCTCTTTTTGCATCCTCACCCTTGTATCCGTGGTATCAGCTTGGGAGAAAGAGTTCCTGCGGGAGATATGGGCTAGGTTACATGTATCAAAGATTCGTGAGTAATCTTTCGTTGCACAACAAGAAGGACTTTGTCCCCTTCCCCTTCCATCTTTGTTGGGACAACTACAATCGAATGTGCCCAACAAAAAACTTTGGGACCGTGCTAGTCCTCGATGCCCCGAACCAAATCCTCTAGCCCCAGATCCCTCAATGTCTTCTGCAAGGGTTTTCCCGTATCGGGATCCCAACCCATTAATCGGTAATAGGTCTCTCTTATGAGGTTCCAGTGTTTCATTATCCCGATGCCTTCTGCAGGCCCATCAATTGGAGTTGAGCCGTAACGAGTACTCGGGGACTCCACATCATGGGATAACCCGTTCTTCATATTAAATACCCTCAGCGTATTCACAATTCGTTTTCCCGTTTTAATAATTTCGGAAAGGGACAGGTTTAGACCCGTTGCCGCATTGAAGGCCTCTGCAACTAACGTGTAAGCAGTCATGTTAAACCGGCAAACACCAAGGCAGTCCTCAAAGATATGCCATCCATTCATCGTGGCGTTAATCGTGCAAACCTCCCAGGGGGAAAACCGGTCATGGACAGGGGGAAAATCCAATCCCTCCGGCCTCACGCCACCAAAGGTCGCCTCCACGGTACTCGTATTCGTGAAACAGGTATCGAGCAATTCGGGCCACCTGCCCCTATGATCGTGCCCTCTCGGAGTAGACCCTTTGCGTGTACACACCGCCATATCCATCGCCTCGCCACCGATTTCCTCAGAGGCCCTTTTTACGCCCTCTGCCAAGAGGTGGCCGATGCCTTCCCTTTTTGAAATCCTATATAACATCTTCTTGACGGACTCGACATTTCCCCAGTTCATCTCTATCCCATCGGTGTCCTTTTTTGTCAGGATCCCCTTTTCATAGCATTCCATGACCCAACCTATGACCCATCCAGTTTCATTAACGTCCATACCGAGGCGGTCCACAAGATCCGTTAGGATAAAGACACCCCCCGCATCGGTTTGCCCAATTTGAGGACCGAACGCTGCAAAGGCCTCATATTCGGGTTCCTCCGCAACAATTCCTTTATACGGACCTTCCGTTATCCTCATTACGAGATTATGGTTGATTCCACAATTAAAGCAGGTATTCCGCCCTATCTTTTCAAAATGGGTTCGGACGTACTGACCGTTCATCTTTTCGTGCGCGGGAAAGAGATTGGTGGTGTAGTTCTTGACCGGAAGGCACCCAATAGCAAGATGACGCGAAAAGCCCCCATTTGTGCCCCATTTATGTCGAGAACCTTCGCGAAATGTGAGGGCTTTTTCATGAAGTTCCTTGGAGATTTTCTTGAGCAGTTCTGCATCCCGTATTCGAGCCTTGAATTTCCCTCGGCAAATGACGATCGCCTTGAGATGCTTGGATGCTAATACAGCTCCCAATCCGTTTTTCGATGCAGTATGACTGACATCCCCTACAATGACACCAAACCGAACCCTGTTTTCCGCCGCGGGTCCGATGCAGTGTATGCTCACTCCCGCCCCCATACCCAATTCCTTGCGAATTAATTCCTGGGTCTCCTGCGTGTCTTTTCCCAATAGATGGGAAGCATCCCGAAGCTCCGCTTTTTCGGTATTGATAATCAAGTAGGACCAGCGGTCAGCACAGCCATGAATAATGATGCCGTCGTACCCGCAGGACTTCAAGAAAGCTCCCCAGTAGCCATTGGCCTGGCTACTTCCAGCTAAGTTAGTCATCGGTCCCTTGCTCACAACACACATAGTCCCCGAGCCACGAACAGTTGTACCACTCAGCGGGCCGTTTGCTAAAATAATTCTGTTTTCGGGATCTGACCACTCAGCATTATCGGGATTTTCCCGATAGAGGTATTGAGCTCCAAATCCTGCCCCCCCGATGTATTTTCTCAACAAATCATCATCCAGATTTTCATCAGAAAATGTTCCATTGCTCAAGTTTGCCCTCAATATCTTCCCAGCATAACCGCATGAAATCATTATTCAGCCCTCCTTAGTTTCTCCTTCTTAGCCGCCCGCATAGACGGGAAGAATCGTGATCTTATCTCCATCCTTCAGAACCTGATCATGGACAATGTGCGGGCTGATTACCCGATCATTGTAGTTCACTACGATATGGGGAAGGAGCCTTTTCGCTTCTGCGTCGAAAACAGACTGCGCAATTGGGGGATAGCGGTCAGCCAAATTATCTAACAGCTGCCTAATCGTCGTTCCCTCTTCCACACGCTCTTCCCTCATAGAACGCATCTCGGATGGCGATGCGAAGTCATCACCAAGCTCTTCACCTAACCATAACCAGATTTCAACTGTTACTCGGTTCATTGGTTTCACAGATCTTTTATGAGTTCTTGAAGGCCAAGCCCCTCCAGCGTTTTCGGAAGGGGCTTGCCGGTTTTCGGGTCCCATCCCATGAGGGTATAGTAGTTTTCGATCATCCAATCCCACTTTCCCATGATGCTTTTGCCCTCAGCAGGTCCATCAACGGGAACGGATCCATAACGTGCAGAGGGTCTTTCGTCCTCCTTTTTCATACCATGGCGGAAGTTGAACACCCTTAGCTGGTTGATCACCCGACGCCCAATTGTGAAGGCATCTTCCAGAGTCAGGTTCCAGCCCGTAACCGCGTTGAGACACGCCAGCTGAAGTTTCGGATCTGTCGATGCAAATCGGCAAGTACCCAGACAGTCGTCAAACTGGCGAATTCCGTTGAACTTAGCGTTTACCGTCGACACCTCTTCATGGGAGAAAGGATCATCAACAGGGGGAAGATCTATCAGCTGGGGGTGAACCCCGGCCCAGGTTGATTCTATTGTGCTCGTATTCGTGACACAGGTGTCAAGGAGTTCTGCCCATCTTCCGCCGCGATGATCATGACTGCGGGGACTGCAGCCCTTTCGAGTGTAAATGGCCCAGTCGGCGGCTACACCACCGATCTTTCGAGAGGCACGCATGACGCCCTCGGCCAAGAGATCACCAATCCCCTCCCTTTTGGCAATTTTATTGAGCATGGTCTTGACCGCCTCGACATTTCCCCATCTCATATCCAGCCCGTCCAAATCCCCTTTGGTGAATACACCCTTTTTGTAGCACTCCATGACCCATCCGATTGTCCACGAGGCCTCGTTGCAATCCATGCCTAACCGGTCAACTTCCCGAGTGAGCATCACCACAGCACCGAGATCCGTGTTCCCGATCATGGGTCCCCAAGCAGCCAACAGCTCATATTCAGGTTCCTCGCCCACAAAACCCTTATAAGGCCCCTCGGTAACCGTGACCTCTTTCACATGGGCGATTCGACACATGTAGCATGGTTTGGATCGAATTTCAAAATGGGTTCGCATGTATTGTCCATTCATTCTCTCGTGTTCGGGGAATATATTGGTGCTGTAATTTCTGATCGGTAGGCACCCAATCCCATAGAGTGCCGAAAATCCCCCACCGCTTCCCCACTCATAAATAGTGCCGAAACCCTTGGCGTTTTCGAACAGTGCTTTGTTCTTCTCCTTCAAACGCTCCGGATCCTTGACGTCAAAGGCCCTCTTCCCACGATAAGCGACAACGGCCTTCACGTTCTTCGATCCCATGACAGCCCCCAAACCATTGTGAGCTGCCAGATGACCCCTGTCACCAACAATGGCAGCATAGAGAACCCTGTTCTCGCCAGATGGGCCGATCCCATAAATGCTCACATCCTTCTCCCTCACACCCAATTCTTCCCTCAGGGCATCTTCTGTTTCCCACACATCTTTGCCAGCGAGGTGGCGGGCGTTCCGAATTTCCGCTTTCCCGTCCTTGATCCAGAGGTAGACCAGTTCTGGCGCCTTCCCCTGAAAGACAATCCCATCAAAACCGGAAAACTTCAGATATGCCCCAAAATAGCCGTTGGCCTGAGAACAGCCCGCGAGATTCGTTAGGGGACCTTTGGAAGTCACGTTGAAAGTCCCCGCTCCAGAGACCCCGCTGCCCGCAAGAGGACCAGAAGTCCAGATAATACGGTTGTCCGGGGCTGACCAGTCGGTTCCGGCAGGCACCTCTTCATAGAGAAATTTGGCACCAAACCCTACCCCGCCGATCCACTTCTCAATACTGGGTCGATCCAATTCCGTGATAGAGGTCTCACCCTTGGAGAGGTCCACCCGCAATATTTTTCCCGTATATCCACCAATATCCATATCCAGCTCCCTCTTTTTTTTGTCTCAATGGCAGGGATTCCTTAATGAGCTATTCAGTCTATAGCTATAGGGATCGCTACAGGAATGTTCGGAGACACAATAGCCCATTTTGGATTCTTCCCTTTCGAGGCCGGCCAACCGGAACAGACGCCCTATGTATTTACCCATCGGCATTGAGGATAACGCACCTCCCGCCTGATAACATGATGCTCATACAGCAGACTTACTCTCCTTGCTATGCGCGCTACAGTGATACCTTAACAAAAACCCGCTTTCATATCAAAGAAAGAATATTATGCCCCGGAATTTGAAATTCGCTGACAAACGCCCTCTCGATAACCCTTCCTTTCCGGAAGGTACCATGTTACAATCTTTCCCCGAATAAGAATGAGACATCGGGAAATTCCGAAGGCTTCATAATGGCTGTATGGATCATTACACGGCAACATGGATAAAGGGTGCGGCGAAATCATGAAGCTGGAAATGCTCTCTTTTGCCAAGAATAACATCCTCTTTGGACAGGACGAGACCCGTGGGATCGTGGCGATGGAGGTGGAAGGGGATGAGGGGATTCGGGTTTTCAGGAAGGAGGGAGGGCGGCTTTTATCGGAATTGCAGCGCTTCCAACCCTTCTTTCTTCTGTCGGATACAAGCCTTCTGAAGGGAATCGAATGTTCGCCGGCAGTGAAAACACTGAAGGGCTCCGGCGACTATCGCTATCAGGTGAGTTTTGACTCATGGCGGGAAATGGATCGCGTCAGAAAAGCCATTGCGAAAACTGCAGGGGTTTCAGCCGGGCACCCAGACTCACCGGTTTTTTTTGTGAGCGATCCGATCCAGCAGCACCTCATGGTCACTGGACAAACATTCTTCAAGGGTCTGACGTTTGAAGAGCTCAGGAGGATGCAGCTCGACATCGAGACATTTTGCCCAGAAGGGTACGAGTTTCCAAACCCCAACCGACAGGAGGATCGGATTATCGTGATCTCCTTCTGTGACAACACCGGGTGGGAGAAGGTTATTTCTGGCAAAGACCTGTCAGAAAAGGAGATGCTTGGAGAACTCGTCCGGACCATCCAGGAGAGGGACCCTGACATCATCGAGGGGCACAACATCTTCAATTATGACCTCGACTACATATCTCGCCGGGCAAGAATGCATGGGATTCCCCTGGACCTTGGAAGGGATGGCAGGACGGCCAGATCTCGATCTTCACGGGTGATGATCGCGGAGAGAACCATCAACTATTCGAGATGGGATATCTACGGCCGCCACGTGGTCGATACCTTCATCCTGGCCCAGTTTTATGACGTGGTGACCCGGGAGCTTGAGAACTTCGGGTTGAAGGAAGTTGCGAAGCATCTCAACCTTGCATCCCCAGAGAGGACCTATCTAGATGGAGACCAAATTACGTGGCACTTCCTCCATGCCCCGGAAAAACTTCACAGGTATGCTCTTGACGATGTACGAGAAACACGGGCCGTGAGCGATCTTCTGAGCAGGAGTTATTTCTTTCAGGCGCAGATCTTTCCCTTCTCCTTCCAGAACGCGGTTGTCCGAGGAAACGCAGCCAAGATCGACTCCCTTTTCATCCGGGAATACCTCAGGCAGGAACATGCCATCCCAAAATTGGAAAAAGCCCGGTCATTTGCCGGTGGATACACAGACATCTTTTACCAGGGAGTGGCCAGGGGCGTTGTCTACTGCGATGTTCGGTCCCTCTACCCTTCCCTCATGCTCAGTGAGGAGATATGGCCTAAAAAGGACGAGCTCCATATTTTTGCCCGCCTTCTTGCTGACCTGAGGGACTTTCGCCTTCGGGCCAAGGATATGGCCACGCAATCCACATCGCCGGAAGAGACACAGTTCTTCGACACTCTCCAATCAACCTTCAAGATTCTCATCAATTCTTTTTATGGTTACATGGGCCACGCCCAGTCTCATTTCAGCGACTTTGATCAGGCGGAAAGAATCACTGCTAGGGGGAGGAAACTCCTACAGTTGATGATCGAATGGCTGGGGGAGAAAGGATGCCAGGTGGTGGAGATTGACACTGATGGCGTATACTTTGTTCCGGGGCCCCATATCACCACGGAGCACCAAGAGGAGGATTTGGTCAGGGAGCTTTCGGATTCCATGCCGGAGGGAATCACCGTTGAGTATGGTGGCCGCTACAAGGCGATGTTCTCCTACAAAATCAAGAACTACGCGCTCCTCGACTACAACGGGACCCTCAGGATCAAGGGGTCTGGCCTACGATCCCGGGGATTGGAAAAATTCCAACGTGCCTTTCTTGAGGAGATGATCTCCCGACTGCTTGCCGATCAGAAAGAGGAGATCCCTTTACTGTTTCAGGAGTATCTGGGGCAAATGGCCCTGCACCAGTGGGACATAAAGATGTTTATGAAGACCGAAATGCTGCAGGAGTCTCTCGAAAAATACAGGGAGAAGATCCGCAATAACGCGAGAAATCGAAGTGCCGCGTACGAACTCGCCCTAAGATCTGAAAAGCGGTATCAACCCGGAGACCAGATTTCCTACTATGTTACGGGCGATTCGGAAAAGGTGCAAGCCTATGACAACTGCAGGCTTGCCAGAGAGTGGGATTCCAGGCATCCAGACGAGAATGTACGGTACTACCAGAAGAAGTTGAGAGACCTTTACAACAAGTTTTCGGAGTTCTTCGAGGATGAATTAGAGACCTGAGCTACCCAGGCTCAATGGTCCTGATGCTTGATGAGCAGTGATCCACGAATAGAACGCGTCCACCGGTTCTTTTCCGGTACAGGTTCCACGTATGATTGGACCGTCAACTTGTGGACCGTCGGATTTGATCTCCTTTGGAAAAAAAGGATTTTAGCAAAGATCCCGGAAAGACCGACCCGAATTTTGGATCAAGCCTGTGGGACTGGTATCCTCACTTTCAAAATTGCTCGGAAGTTTCCCCTTTGCGATGTCATCGGTGTCGAGCTGCGAGACGAATATTTGACCATCGCCAAAAAAAAGGCTGAGGCACTGAAAATAGCCAACGTCCAGTTCATTTTGGGTCGGGCCGAAGATGTTCTCCTAAAGGACGATTTCGACTGTATTACCTCCTCGTATCTGGCCAAGTATGCTGATCTGAGTCCCTTGATCCGAAACGCGAAGAGAATGCTCCGAGATGGGGGACTCCTTGTGATGCACGACTTCACTTACCCCCGAAGACAGATCTTTGCCTGGATCTGGAAGCACTATTTCAAGCTCATGCAGACGGCCGGGAGTTGGAAATATCCGCAGTGGAGGACGGTTTTTTATGAGTTGCCGGAGTTTATTCGGAAGACCGAATGGGTAACCGATCTGGTCAGGTTATTGCGGGAGAATGCCTTCCTCGATATCACCGGAGAATCCCTGACTTTTGGTACTTCGGCCATCGTTGCGGCCAAGAGATAGTCAGATCCTCAAGGTCCATTTATCATTTCAATCAGATCCCATGGTGCCGTGCGGGCCAGCTCGCTGTATTCATTGCGCTGCAAATCCTCTATCTCCGACACGGCAGATAACAGACGGCGCTCTATCTCACTCTCCATAAGCCTCTCCGCAACACGGAAATATTCTAATAAAACGCCATCTAAGTCCGGACACTGACCCTCCAGAAGACGTGGGATATGCGGCCGCATGTCTTTTACAAAATAGAGGAACGTTGGAGTGAGAACCGCCATCTGGTCTGGGCGGATGGATCTGGCAAAAATATGCCCTCTCACTTCCTGAAGATCATCTGCAATCTGGTATGCCTGACCAAGGCGTGATCCATATCGATGGAATTTTTCGCTCAGCTCAGCGCGTGCTCCGGCCGCAATAGCCCCTAGTTGGCAAGCAGCACCGAAGAGCGTCCCCGTCTTGAGGTGAATGATCTTTTCATAGAGCTCCCCGTTCAATCGATTCGATTCTATCTCTCTGATCAGTAACTTCGGGTTCAGTGTTTCATAGAAGGCCCCCCGCGAAACTTGGGCGATAGCATGCGCAATTACCATTCCATCTTCTCTACTCAGATCGTTCATCATCTTGATGGCTCCCGCAAAAATGACATCACCGAGCAAAACGGCTCTTCGCGCCCCCGCCAACGTCCAGGCTGCCGGGCTGTTTCTTCTCGCCGTGTCCTGATCCACAAAATCATCATGGATCAACGTTGCGGTTTGGATGAGCTCAACTGCAACCGCCCTCGGAATGGCGGATTCAAGAACACCCCCCAGTGTATTGCTGACCATACAGAGGAGACATCCTCTAATCTTCTTCCCGCCCTCCAAGGTAGCCCTTAAAGGGGCAGCATCGCTCATACTGGTACCGGCCAAAAACATGGATACCTGCTTTTCGAAAGCATCATCCAACCCCGGTTTTACTCTTTCCCAGTAGTCGTGAAATCGCCTAATCATCCAATTTCCTCCCCCTTTTCCTTACATCTGCCACTTTTTCAGAGGTGCACAAACTTACGAGAATAGCCTCCAAACTACCAACCCCACTCCGAGGAGAATAATCCCCAGGCTGACACTTTTGAGGATGACCTCATACCTTTCCATCTGAATCTTTTCATCGTTCGAAAGATCGGGCGAATGCCGTTTGAGATCCTTGTAAGGCCGCGAGGATTTTATCTCGATAAAGCTGAAGAGTGCCATCGATATTCCCAAGAACAGCGCCTCAGGTGAAATCTGATTGGTTTGCATGATATAGCCGGCCAAGACGGGCAAGAACCCCCACGAGAAGGCAAACCAATTATCCGTATGGAACTTCCCTCCAAACCACTCCAGATTGTACGCGAAAACAAAAAAGCCCTCGAGTAGTGCCACAACCCATAGCCAGGGAACGTAGAAAACCATATAATAGATCGCGATAAGATATGCTGCCACCAAAGAGATGGTCACAACGAGCCACAACCGCCTCTTCGTCAAGACTTCACCCCATGGCTTCGCCTGCTTACTTCCCAGGGCGTCCAGGGCATGCGCGGCGATGCCCAATCCAAGAAAATAGATTAGAATAATGGCTCCGACTCTGTCCCAGTGAATTTTTTCGGCGACCATGGAGCCGATCACGGCGAAGGCGAGGACCATTCCTGTATACGGTAAAAAAAGCAAACCAACAGCGAATCTAAACTTTAAGGGACCACATTTGGGGACGAACCACTCGGATCTTCTATCGGTCAGATTCCCAACAGTCGATTCGTCCATTCTCACTGTTCATCCTCCATTCAGCTGAAAGAAACTATTTGGAACGCCGATATTGACCCTGAGACTCCGAAAGACCACTAATCTCTCGAAGATTCCATCAGGCGTTGATTCTTCCACCTCTACGGGAAGCCACAGCTTTCCATCGATGAGAAACTGGTATCTAGTCACGATCCCCTCACGGAAATGGTTATCAGCCAACACGTGGATCCGGAGGTCACCACCTTTCTTATCAACCTCCACCTGACCGCGACGCCGGTCTGTAAGACTGTGGGAGATGTTTCTGATCAGGAGACCCAGGTCCGTCTGGTCTATCCGCTGTCCCGAAGAGATCTTCAAGAGAAAGCTATCTGGGGCCAGGCGGAGCTTAAAAAACCGAGCCCATCCCGACGGACGAACCACCGCCTTCCCGTTCCTGTCGGGATAGACGAGGATCATGCCCGGATGGGGTGATTCAAAATCGAGACGGATCCATTGAGGCTTCTTGAACGTAAACAACACCTTTTTGGTTTTCAGGGACCCATCTCTTTCTCGGACCTTGATCTCCAGGCGTGTCTGATAGTCCTCTATCCCGACATAGGTGGCTTTCATTTTCTTCAAGAGGCTCTCCGTGTCTGACGCTGTCCAGGCGGCAGTCGAGGCGGGAAGGAGGAACGCAAACAGGAAGAAGACGAACGATCCAGTGTACATTTCTTACTATATACCCTCCCACAATTAAAGATTGCAACTAATGGGAAAAAGAGAAACCCAGGCTCTCGATGAAGACAACAGTCACCGGTCCTTCATAGCAAGTATTGAGGGAATTCAAGGCGATGTGAAGGAGAAAATCGAAAAGAAGCCGAAGGGGCAGGAGGGGTCACCCATTAAAAAGTGAATTCGTCGCCCTGCTGGAGGATGGAGATATTGGGATGGTTGAGCTGTTCGATCTCGGCTGTAAGTGTTTCGAGGTACTGGGGCTTCATGTGGAAGATGAAGATGGGAACATCAAGGCCCCCGATCTTTTTGAGCTCTTTTTCAAGCATAGACGGAGTGAGGTGGCCCGTGAGCCTGGCAAGGTCGCTTAGTCGATTGGGGAAGGACGTTTCGACGAATATCGCCTTGAGGCTCTTTTGTTCCCTGGCCTCCTTCCATATCCAAGGCGTTGCGCCAGTATCCCCCGAATAGAGGATTGCCCCATTTCCATCCTGCAATTTATAGCCAACCGATTCCACCACGTGGTTGGCCTTAAAGGCATGGACCATTAATCCGTTTACTTCAAAACCTTGGCTAGGAACTATAGGGCTGAGCTTCATAAGGGGCTTCTTCTTATTGGGAATGGAGGTAAAATCTGGGGAAAGAAGGCTATTGAAGTAATGCGTCCTCAAGATGTCCAGGATTCCGACGGTGCTGTAGATATTTATCGTAGCTGAAAATCGCTCGAAGAGGTTATCAGCAAGAAAAAAGAGCCCCTTGATGTGGTCTAAATGGCTGTGGCTGAGGAGAATGCCCCTGATCTTCAACTGCTCTTCCATGGCCAATGCAGAAGCTATGGTCCCCGCATCAACAAGAATGGTCTCATTGATCAAAAAAGAGGTGGCGTGATAATCCAACAGCTCCGTGCCGTAGCATCCTAAGACCCTAACCCTCATCCCATCCAAACCTCAATGTAAAAAAGAAGTCTCTACTCCAAAGAACCCCATCTCTTGAGCTAATCGCGCATCTGGTAAACCCCGTCCCATTTCGGGGATGGGGTTTTCTTCTGAAAAAGCCTACACCTCCGAAGGTAGAGTTTTGTCGGGCTGTCATTGGGCCTGATCCTTGAAGCCTCCTCAAATTCCCTGATCCCCTCATCCCAATGTTTGTTCCGGTAGGCCATTAACCCGTTCTCAAATGACGTCTTGAAGGTGGACCACTGCTGAAACGGCTCCTCCCTCCCGAGAAGTTCAAAGATCCTGACCGGCTCCCTCCTCCCCCTCACCCTGACGATATCCAGTTCCCTACACATAAATGCATTCTGTATATGTTCATGAGTGAACTCGCTGATGATGATGTTGGTCCCATACTCACGGTTGAGCTTTTCGAGCCTTGAGCCTAAGTTGACGTGATCCCCCACAACGGTATAATCGAAGAGCATATTGGAACCCATGTTTCCCACCGACATGGGACCGGTATTTATTCCTATCCCTATCGAGATCTCGGGGACCTCATTGATGTCCCAGGTCTTCTGGAGATCCTGAAGGGCTTCAACCATATCCAGTGCGGTATGGCAGGCCTTTTCAGCGTGGTCGTTCTGTTCGAGGGGAGCACCGAAGATGGCCATAATTGCATCCCCCATGTATTTATCCAGTGTCCCTTGATATTTGAAGACGGTTACGGTCATTGGGGTGAGATAGAGGTTTAACAGCTTGGCTAAGGTTTCCGGTGGCAGGGTTTCCGATAGGTGGGTAAATCCCCTGATGTCCGAAAAGAGCACCGTCAACACCTTTCTCTCCCCACCCAGTTGCAGTTTCCCGGGGTCCTTTAATATCTCGTTGACGACACCGGGAGAGACGAAGAATTGAAAGGCGCTTCTGATCTTCCTCTTCTGCCTCTCCTCGGTGATGTACTGGTAAACCGTAACGGCCACAAAAACCCCAAAAAAAGCCAGGATGGGATAGACGAGGTTAATCCAGATCCTCTGGTTGACCAAGAAATACCAATTTGCAACTATATAGATGAATAAGGGGCCTGTGGAAATGGGTGCTCCCTTCAAAGGACTTAACCTGGAGGATGAGCAGTCCGGGGATGAGGGCCATCAGGATGAT
>JABAOC010015940.1_pt2 | contig 26165 bp, 23 predicted proteins | sample 7062161 | NCBI WGS metagenome assembly JABAOC01 (sample SAMN14538625, study PRJNA623070) | marine sediment metagenome | biome: marine biome [ENVO:00000428]; feature: marine pelagic biome [ENVO:01000023]; material: deep marine sediment [ENVO:00002113] | place: India: Gulf of Khambhat ... | reverse complement strand
CTAAGAGACAGTCTCAAAAGGTGACTGGGACTGGACAAAGGACTGGTTGGCGCAAAGATAACCTTGCCTTCTTCGTCCCGTTCAACCATGTAGCTTGGGGATGACACTCTTTTTTCTTTGATGGAAATATGGTCGTGTGTGATGAGTTGACGGGCTTGATGCACTGATCGGGCCATGCCCTTTCGGAACACGACGGTTTGAAGCCGTCGTTCGAGGATGTCTTCAAGGGACAGGTCCAATACGTCATCTAACGCCGCCGTTTTCGGTAAGATTCCGAGCCGGTGCAGCTTGCTGAGAAGCTGTTCTTCCAGCTTCTTTCGCTCTTGGGTGGACATGCCAAGAAGTGAGCGCGCGATGCCTCTGAACTTTGAAAGCATGGTTCGGTGACGCCACAGTTCCTTCTTGTTACGCAGCCCGTATTGGCCGATCAGTCGGAGCTCGGCCTGTAGAATGTCGGGTCGCCACGGGAATCGCGGTTTGTCATATTTTTTGCGCTGCTTGCGGGGGTCGCCCATTAACGTTCCCGCCTTATCCGCCGCTTCTTCACACCGATGGCCTTCCCCTTCCGGGTTGTGGTTCTCGTTCGTTGACCTCTCACTTTGAGCCCGTGAGCATGGCGAAAGCCTTTCCACGATTTGACCTTCTTCATGTCATCTATGTCAGACTTTGTCTGCAGTGCTAGATCGGAGCCTGTGAGGTGGAGGTCCTTGCCGGTTTCGCTATCTTTTTGACGATTGAGAAACCACCCGGGTATGCCATACTTCGTGGGTGTTTTCATGATATCCCGGATCTTGTCAATTTCCATGTCCGATAGCACGCCCAAACGAGCTCCTGGGTCGATGTTAGCTTTCTTCACTATGATGTGGGCTAGGCTTGTCCCCGTCCCTTTGATGCCTGTGAGGGCTTGGGCTACTTTGTGATTGCCATTTAGGTCGGTTTCGGCGATGCGAATGATGTGTCGGAACTCTTGAGGCACCTGGAATCGTCCGCCCTAGGTCAAACTATCTACGGAAGATGCTCGTACTTTATTTAAACCTTGCTTATTCAACAACTCGCTCTCTGCAACAACCACGCTGGATCGTTAGTCCTCAGGTCGCTCAGAAAACGTGGCCTCTCTTGCAGAGGTTGGCGGAAATTCTTTTGGCCTCTGGACCCCTTTGTCGCTGAGATGAGCACTCTCATTTTCAGGAGATTCTACACGTCTGAGATTAGACACAAAACCCTTTGGGCATTTCGCCCCAGATCTCTTTGATGATCTCTTGGACCTCTTTCTTCGGCAACTCCGTTCTGGAAGCGGTGACCTTTGCATATTCCTTTCTCACGGTGCCTTCCAGCGTTCCCGCCAAGCCCCACCGTTTCATTGAGGAGAGGGGCAGCATCCCACCGAAAGACACCAATCGCAGTAGGAACCCATAGAACTTGATCTCCTCTGGAGCCAAAGGAGCTGCGCAAGCGTATATCGTGCTAACGAATTCTAGGCCCTTCTTTGTGATTAACACGTACTGTTTCTGGCTGACTACGAGTCTCCGCCGCGTTCCTGAACGCGCACCGGCGGATCTAGACACCCTTCTCATTGTCCACCAAGCCTGCTCCCTTTAAGAATCAGCCCGATTCATCGCGGTTCCGTATACTCTAGTAGGAGGATTTCCTTTAAATCTGTTAGTTTGTGCTCTGAAATGGACGCCGCGCGCGGTGGGCAGATCTGCCCCCGTCAAAGCCCGTGGTTACCAAATCCTTAAATGCCGACAGCAGGTACATCCGAAGAAAAAGGGGCAATATTAATGGTGTTTGATTTCAAGGAGAATGATGAACAGCAACTCGTCGTCCGCAGTGTCACGGAATGGTGTGAGAAGAACTTGACGGCCGAGCGAGTGCGCGAGATGGACGACAAAGGGCATCCCTTTCCCAAGGACATCGTCGAGGGCCTCGGCAACTTGGGCTACGTGCTGGGTACGGTTCCGGTGGAACACGACGGACCGGGAATTGATTGGCTGACGCAGGGATTGATCGCCGAGGTGATCGGATACTTCGATCCCACGGCCGCTACCGCTGCGGCGTTGATGGCGGTGGAGACCGGGTGGGGGTTCACGCTGGACCGACACTGCAGTGAGACCGTCCGCGATAGATATGTGAAACCGGCGATGAAAGGCGAAAAGTTCTTGGGTATCGCCACGACAGAGCCGGGAGGCGGATCCGACGTCTCGGCCTTCAGCTCAAGTGCCGAGAAAGACGGGGAGGAGTGGGTCATCAATGGTGAGAAGACGTTCACCAGTGGCACGGAAGAGTGCAAACGATGGGGAGGCGGTTACTGGATTAACGTGCGAACCGGCCCGCCGCCGCCAGGCGCTCCTCACCGGAACATGACCGCTTTCTTTCTCCCTATAGACGCTGACGGCGTCGAAGTCCAGAAGCCGTACCGAGACGCGGGCAGAATGGCTATCTCCACCGGCGGGTTCATCATGAACGACGTCCGGTTACCTGACGAATATCGGCTTGGGGAGGAAGGTAGGGGGTTCTACTACACGATGGAGGGTTTCGACAACGCCCGCATCATGATCGCGGCCAGCTGCGTCGGCGTGATTCAGCGCATCCTCGACATCGCTACCCCTTACATCAAAGAGCGCGAGGTGTTCGGACGACCCCTAGCCAAGTATGAGGCCATCCAATTCGAGTTGGCCGAAATCTATTTGGAGATGGAAGCGCTGAAGCTGATGACGCGAAAGACATGTTGGATGCAGGACATTCGGTATCAGGAGGAGGGCATGCCCACGAAGACCGCTCGGGCCACGACCTTCAGCCCGACTCAGATCGCGAAGTGGATTTCTATGATCAAATGGAAGGGGCCGTCCTTGGCGTTGGACGCCGCCAAGAAAGCCATGTTGTGGTTTGGAGCAGCTGGCTACACCAAAGATTACCTGTTGGAGGCGGCGTGGCGGGGCGTGATGTCGTATGTGGTGGGTGCTGAGGGTGGAAAGAACATCCAAAAACTGGTGGTCGCCCGAGAACTACTTGGAAAAGAGTACATCCCGTACAAATGAAAAACACAAGTATGCGCACGCATGATCAAGTTGACAACCCGGTCATGCCTACGCGCCGCAATTCTATCGGCAACATCTTCCCTCGCTCTATTTGCTTCAATGTTATGAAGTAGGACGGAAAGGCGAGATTGCGCAGTCAGTCAGTGGATTTACAGGTAGTAATCATCACCATAGTTCAAGTTGGCTAGTGTATCAGCCCACGATGCTGATGACTGCTCCCGCACAAGAGATTTTAGAGACAACAAGAAAGGTTTCTAAGATCGTTGCAACCCGTGAGAAAAGAGAGGACATGCCTGTGAGCTTGTTATCCGTTATTCCTCCTTCTGCGTTCGAGGGAGAGCACCTCGAGAGGCTTGTTCAGAAGATGGTGAAGAAGAGAGGATTCATCAGGAAGAGATCTCGGGAGGATGTCGTGCTAAGAGGTATTGTGTGGATGCCATACTACCGAATGCAATATGCTTACAGTCGATCAAGGGAAGACTTGATTCAGAGCTGTGGTAAGACGGGGCGAGGTGAGACCGCATTGAACGCAATGTTTTGTGGCTGTGCTGGAAACGAATGTGACCTTTCTATGTTATTTAGGCCCAATTACTTGAAACGTAAGATGGTAGCATACTCTCCGCGGTCGGATGAGATTATCGGGCCAGCTTTTGATGTGGATTTTGATGGGGTTCTTTCGCGCGTTTTGAAGAGGCTGAATGAGGTTAAAGGGGAATTTCGCGAGCTTAGGTCCACATTGAATAAAGATTACGTGCGCATTCGAAGGTTTTCTGTGATATTGCCAGCGAGAGGGAAGCTGAAAGGGACGGAAGAGCGTTCTGCGAAAATGGGGAAACTCAACGCTCTCAAGAACATTTTCAGCATGTGTCTGAATTTGGGAGAAGATGCCGAGTCAATTGAAGTTCGCAGGAACAACATTTTTTACTATCCAACACTTGTGGCGGCACTAAAACAAAAGGAGCATGGAGAAGCTGAACGATTCTTCATAATAGATCTTGTTAAGAGAGGTCTGATTTCAAAGGCTTTCAGTCTTGAAGTTGCGCTCACGAAGCTTTGTAGCAAGAATGATGCATGTAGAGAAGTTCTCGCCAAATCCGTCACTTCGCTTGATTGAGCACACGGAATTGACTAATACATCTGATAGTTGGTTTAGGTTCTTTTCTCTGAATGACAAGCCACGAAGTGTTCTTTTTCAACTTCGATCAGCTCCGGTTCGTCTTTAGCACATTCTGGTTGACAATTGTAACACCTTGGGTGGAATCTGCAACCAGAGGGGGGATCAATCGGCGTTGGGACATTCCCCTTCAAGATGATTCTATCTTCACGTCGTTGACCGGGAATCGGGATCGCTGACATTAACGCCTTCGTGTATGGATGTCGCGGAGCCTCAAAGAGATCTTTAACTGGAGCTAACTCCACCAACTTGCCCACGTACATCACCGCAACGCGATCACTCATATGTTTGACTGTGCTCAGGTCATGTGAGATATACAAACAGCTGAACCCGTAGTCTGCCTGCAAATCCTTCAGCAAATTGAGTATTTGCGCCCTAACAGACACGTCCAATGAGGATACGGGCTCATCAGCCACGAGCAGTTTAGGATCGCCAACCAATGCTCTAGCGATTCCGATTCTCTGTTTCTGTCCCCCACTAAACTCGTGAGGATATCTATAGAGATGATAAGGAATTAGCCCCACTCTCTCTAATAGCTCCATGATTCTTTTCTCTTTTTCCGCACCTTTGGCGAGGTTGTGAATGTCTATAGGCTCGCCAACGATATCTGCGATGGTCATTCTGGGGTTTAGGGATGCATATGGATCTTGGAAGACCATCGCCATTTCAAGTCTAAGTCTTCGCATTTTTTTTCCACTTAACTTTGAAATGTCGCGCCCCATGTAACGGACTGTGCCTGATGTCGGTTTGATGAGATGCAGCATTGTTCTCCCCAAAGTTGTTTTTCCGCAGCCACTTTCTCCCACTAGCCCTGTGGTTTCTCCCTTTTTTATGTCGAAGCTTACTCCGTCGACTGCGTGTACTGCTGCCACTCGTCTTCGGAGTACTCCCCCGTATATTGGGAAATGCTTCTTTAGATTTTCAATCTGAACGATTGGTTCTGACATTCTTGATTACCATATTAATCGTATAAATGGCAGCCTATCTCATGCCCCTTTTTGATTTCAATGGTCGTGGGTTCTTTTTCCCTGCAAACTTTGGTGGCTTGTTCACATCGTGGGTGGAATCTGCATCCTGGAGGCGGCTTAATGAGCTCAGGCACATCTCCAGGAATGACGGGAAGTCTTTCCGTTTCTACGTTAATTCGAGGAATGGATTCAAGAAGGGCCTTAGTATAGGGATGCTTGGCGCTCTTGAAAATCGTTTTCAAGTCGGCACTTTCTACAACCTTTCCGGAATACATGACTACAATCCTATCACAGAGTTCACTCATGACGCCGAAATCATGCCCGATTAGGAGTATAGAGGCGTTGAACTCCTTTCTCAGTATTCTTACTAGATCTAGGATTTGCGCCTGTATCGTCACGTCTAAGTTGGTTGTTGGCTCATCTGCAATCAGTAATTTGGGGTTGCATGAGAGAGCCATGGCCATCATTGCTCGTTGGCACATTCCTCCACTATATTCGTGGGGATAATCCTCCATTCTCTGTGAAGGACTGGCGATTCCAACTTTTCTTAGTATATCAATTACTCTTTCTTTCATTTCGTGTTTTTGCACGCTTTGATGTAGGCTAATCGCTTCAGCAATCTGAGATCCCACGGTGAAGACAGGGTTTAGGGAGGATGTTGGGTTTTGGAAGACCATTGCTATTCTGCTTCCCCTTATTTTTCTCATCTCTCCCTCGCTTTTCCGCAGTAGGTTTTCGCCTTCAAACCAGATTTCGCCGCTGACTATTTTGCCTGGCTCTCGAATCAACCTTAGAATTGAATGAGCCAGCGTGCTTTTCCCGCATCCAGATTCGCCCACAATTCCAAGGGCTTCCATTTCGTTGATTTTCATGCTAACTCTATCTACGGCTCTCACTACACCTTCGGCCACGTAGTAGTAGGTTTTGAGGTCGTCTATTCCCAACACGACCCCGTTCGTTGTCAATTTCATCTCTCACTCTCTTAATTTTATGTCTAAGGCGTCTCTCAGACCGTCTCCAAGTAGGTTGAAACCTAATGAGGTTATGAGCAGAGCCACGCCTGGGAAAGTCATGATCCACCAAGCTGACTGCATATGTTCGGCTCCTCTCTGCAAGAGTACGCCCCACGAGGATGACATGGGGTCGCCGAACCCCAGGAAGGTTAGAGTTGCCTCGTAAAGGATGGCCCAAGGTATATCCATAGTCGCAATGACAACAACTACGGATAGTATATTGGGCAGGATGTGACGTATCATAATGCGCCAGCTAGTGGCTCCCATTGATTTTGCGGCTTCAACGTAGGTTTCCTCTCTGAAAGACAGGTATTCGCTTCGTACTACTCTAGCGAGGAATGGCCATCCTAGTCCGCCAATCACCAGAATGATTATGTGTATACCTCGAACTTGAAACATTGAGACAGCCAATAGTAACATCATAAGTGTAGGTAGGGTGAAGATCACATCCGTTATCCTCATCAGTATCTCATCAATTATCCCTCCGAAATATCCTGCAGCCATTCCGATGCCCACACCAATGACAACTTCAATTAGGACGCTGGCTACTCCGACATAAATTGAGATTCTCGCTCCGTGCATGATCAAGCTTAGCATATCTCTGCCCAAGTTGTCAGTTCCGAGAATGTGCTCCATAGAGGGGGTCTGTCTTGCAGTTCCCTTCCAATCAAGGGCATAGGGAGCAATTATTGGGGCGAGAAGAGCGACAATGGACATAAATAAGACTATGCCGAAGCCAGCGATTGCTAATTCACTCTTTCTGAGGTTTCTCCATATGATGAAGAGCCGGGTGGCTCTTGAGGGTCTGTGGATTTTTTCTTTCTTGTCCTCTGAGTTCTTACGAGCGCGGCGGCTCATCACGCATTGCTCCTTCAATCATATCTTATTCGCGGATCTACTACGGCGTATGCTATGTCTGAACAGAGGTTGGCAATCAGTACCCCCAAGGCAATAGCTATGGAGAGGCCCATGAGGGCAGGGTAATCTCGGACTTCTGTTCTTTCAACCATTAATGCTCCTAGACCTGGCCACGCAAATATTGTCTCAATGACAGCTGCGCCACTGAGCAAGAATCCTACGGAGTTTCCTACATAGGTCACAATTGGAAGCATAGCATTCCTAAGTGCGTGCTTGAAGATCACAACCCATTCTTTTACGCCTTTGGCTCTGGCGGTTGTGATGTAGTCTTGTGTTAGGACTTCAAGCATAGCTGACCGTACCATGCGGAAAAGATAAGCTGTCCACAAGACGATGAGGCTTACTGCAGGAAGAAAGAGATGTCTTAGGTGGTCAAGGACAGCCTCGAAAGGCGTAGCAAATGGTACGCCAACACTATAGGGTTGGGAGCTGGGAAAGAGTTTGAGCCGTAGTGAAAACGTCAAAATGAGCATCAACGCTAGCCAGAAGTCAGGTGTCGAATACCCAACCAATGCTCCTACTGAACATACTGCATCAGTTATCGAGCGGTGCTTGACAGCCGCAATCACCCCGAGGATGACCGCAATGACTATAGAAACAATTTCCGCGGTGAGCAAAAGCTCCAATGTCAGTTGAATCCGATTCGTTATCATGTCCCACACTGGTTGGTTGTTGAGGTAGGAAAACCCGAGATCACCTCGCAACAATTTTCCTACCCAAACGAAATATTGTACATAAAGGGGTTGATCGAGCCCCCACTCTCTTCTTATCGCCTCTCTCATCCACTGAGGCAAGCCGCCATGAGGACCCATCATGACATCTGTGGGGTCGCCTGGAGCTAAATGTATTAGCGTAAATATGACTACGGTAATCAGGAAAAACGTGGGGACGATAATTATTGCTCTTCTTATTACATAGTCTCTCAAGGGCATGCAAATAACCGCCTACGCAGCTTTGTAGCAATGGAGAAGCAATCGTACTGCAAACGCATGTTCCTCTTCCCGTTTTGTGCAAGCATTTGGGCTTTCTCTCTCTTCGCCAATGATCTCCTCATTATGGGCGTGAGCGGCGCAAAGTAGGTCGCTTTCGTTGAGTATTCTTCTCCTTGCTGAAGAAAAAACTAGAAGGAACATTCAATTTAAAGTTTGTCTAAACATTGTTTTCCCAGATTTCTGGGCTGTGTCGATATTCAGTCCTTCTTTTATGTCTTCGATTTCTTCTCAACAAAAGAATCAGAAGGGCGGCCTTCTGTACGCACTTCGGGCGCCGGTCAGCTGAAGGAGTTGTTTGGAGTATTATTCGGGTAACGGTTTCTTTCTTCGTCTGCGAAGGATCACGATCACGGCGATAATAGCAATTATTGCGATGAGGCCGATTATTATCTCAGTAATGGGTAAGGGCTGTACCTCTCTTGCCTTTACTGTAATCATTTCGCTACTCTGCAATACGTTGTCAGCTAGGTCGGTTTCCCCAGAGATTTCGGGTACGACAGCTGTGAGGGTATAGCTTTTCTCACTCACACTTGTAGTATTCCAAGTGAAGCTTATGGATTTGTTCGTGTTTGCCGCCAGAGCCAAGACTGTTTTTGGTGTTCCAATTGTATCGGTAGCAAACGGGGGGTTGTAGTTAGAGTAGAGCTCAACGTCAAAGTTCTCTGCTACTGTTCCTTGGTTTTCGACGATAACCGTGATGTCTACAAGTTCGCCCTCAGTGACTGAGGTTGAGTTCGCCACGATGTTGAGGACGGCTATGTCGTGGATTACTTGAATTTCAGTGTTGCTGAAGGTGCCGAAAAGCAAATGGTCAAAGTGCGGCAAGTAATCGTTTATGATCTCAAGGGCGTTGGGGCCTAGGAGCTTCGTTTCTGCTTCGGTAAGGGTTATGTCTGATTCGCCAGTGTCTTTCACTTTGAAGGTTACGTGGGCGAGAGTTCCTGGTCCGAAAGTCGTAGGCGGTGGCGGAGTTTCGTAGGCGAAGTAGGCAACAGTCAGTGATAATTCTCCCAGGGTGTTGTCAAAGCTGCCTGCTACGAATGTGGCGTTGGGGTGCTTCGTTGTTGTGATGAGGTCGCCGTTGCGGACTTCAATGCCTTCTAGTATGATGGGGTTGTAGGATAGGCTGAACTGCCAGCTCCAAACGTCAGTGCCGTTGTAGTCCGTGTTGATTGAAACCGTGTAATTCGTGTTGGGTGTTATCGATGCGTTGATAGTGCGTTGAGGGATGACTGCGATGTATTGCATCACAACTCTGACTGGGTTGGGGGAGACGAGTTCGTTGTCTTGAGTCTCGGTTTCGCCTGGCACCGTGGTAGCCGTGGCCTTTATCGTGTAGCTTTTCTCCTTAGCCTCCGCTGCATAGATTGTTTCCCTTAGACCAGTTGTGTTCCAGGTGAAGGTCAGAGTTGTGTTGAGGGAAGGTTGCAGGTTTGTTACGGGTTCGGTTTCTATTGTCGCAGTGTCATAGTATGCCGTTACAGTGAAGTTTTCGGTTGTTGTTCCTTGATTTTCAACGACGACCCTAATATCCACAAGGTCTCCTAGCCTTGCAGATGTGATAGATGGCGTGACGCTGGTGACAGCTACGTCATGGTTAGCCTGTGTGTATGAGGTCCCAATCATGTGCTTGTCTATGCCTGAAAGACTGATGCTGAGCAATAGTAGGACTAGAATGAGGAGCCCGTTTTTTCTCATGTGATTCACCGGTTGAAATGGTGTTATGCTATTGCTGTTTAATTAGCTTTCTATCCAATGTTTTCTTCATGGAAAATCTTTTTCCGTTTCGAATCGGTCTCGCTCGCGAAGTACTCCATGCTCCGGCGTCCAGCCTTCGGGTCCTGTAGTACTTCTCATAGCAGGCGGTTTTGTCTTGACGAGGCATGCAGGTAATTATTTTGCTTTTCCCATTCTGTTACGAAGGAAGAATGCGATTCCTGCTATGACAATTATGACAACGACAGCAACTATGATGTATGGCAAAATATCGAATTCCTTCGGTGTAAGTTGGAAGTCTACGGTAGTGGTCTGTCCGGCTGTTACGACAATGTTGGTACTAGAAGAGCTTTCGTAACCATCCTTGGAAGCTGTTATGGTGTAGGTTCCAGCGGGCACACTTGAGATGTTGTAGTATCCATCGGCGTCAGTGATATCGAAATGGCCGTTGGTAGTGACATTGACGCCCTCTATTGGATTTCCAGTGGAAGCATCCGAGACTATACCCGCGATATTTCCATCGGTGGGTAGGGGTGTGAGGGTGAAGTCTAGGTTGGTGGTCTGTCCGGCGACTACGCTAATACTGGTTTGGGAAGTGGTCTGGAATCCATCTTTAGCGGCTGTTACGGTGTAGGTTCCAGCGGGCACATCTGAGATTTTATAGTATCCCTCAGCGTTGGTGGTGTTCGTGTAGGCGCCAGCACTCACGGTGGCTCCTACTATTGACGAATCCGTGTCGGCGTCTCTGACAATGCCTTCAATGGCCCCAAGTGGGGGGTCAACATAAGCGAAGGCAGTCTTTTTGTTATTTGTCGGGTTTACATCGACAGCTAACATCGCTTCGGCTGTTATTTTGTATGAAGCCGGAGCGACTCCCGTAGTGTTCCACGGAAACCAGAGGGATGTGAAGTTGCCTGGAAGCATCGACTCAACCAACTTGACGTCGATGTCGCTTGTATCATATACGACCTTAACCTCGAAAGTTTCGTTGTAAGCGCCATAGTTGCGCAGGCTTACTTCAATCTCTACAAGGCCTCCTTCGAAAACCGTTTGTGGTCTGGGTGTGACCTCGATTACGGCAACATCATGGCCTAGCTTGAGTACACAAAGCTGGGTTTGATTGTTGTCATTAAGATCTTCATCTTGGTCGATGGCTACTGTGGCGTTTATCCAATATTTGCCGTTGACTAAGCCCGTGGTGTTCCAGTTCATCGAGATGGTTTTGGATGTTGGAAGCTCAGCGATCGGAAAGCTTGTTGTGTTTATGACATAGGGGCCGGGTGGCTGTCCTGGGATGTCTGGTTCGTAATAGACTGTTAGATTGGCGTTTTCTTCGTAGCTGCCTTGGTTTGCCACGGTGACGTTGATGGCTACAGGTTCTCCTACGGTCGCTTCGCTTGGAATTTGGAGCTCGATGATGGCTATATCGTGAACGGCATTGATTTCGACTGTTGCGGTTCGATTGTTGTCGCTCATGTCGTCGTCTGTGAGCAACGCAGTTGCGTTTAGCGTGTAGGTACCAGCGGTTATGCCTGTCGTGTTCCAAATGAACGTGAGTGTTGTGCTGTTTGCGCTCTCAAGGTCTGTGACTGTTTGGGTGTCGATTTGCGTAGTGTTGGCAGTGACTGCTACGTCGAAGGTCTCTGTGAAGTTGCCTTCGTTTGTCACGGTTACGTCGATTGTCACGTTCTCGCCGAGAATTGCTGCAGTGGGGGCAACTATTTTGGTAACGGCTACGTCATGAACTGGTGGAATATTGTTGAAGGAGCCGTGGCCTATGTGATCTGAACCATAAGGAGGCGTTGTTGCACCAGGCGGTTCGTTTTGGTCAATGATATAGGGGAATGTTTCTGTATCAGCATCGTATCCTTGGAGGAGGGCTTCTCCCAAAGTTATATCTGAAACCCCCGTGCCCTTTGCTCTAAAGGTTACGTAGGCTAGTGTTCCTGGTCCGCTAGTGGTTTGCTGTGGCATTGTAGGAGGATAGAATACGGCTACGGTAATGTCCAGATGGCCCACGGTGTTGTCAAAAGACCCAGGATAGAACTTGGCGCTGGAGTTCTTGGCTGTTGTGATGAGGTCGCCGTTACGAACTTCAAGCCCCTCTAAGACATCTGGGTTGAAAAACAGTTCGAATTGCCATCCCCAAACGTCGTTTCCATCGTAATCAGTGTATATTTCAATGGTGTAATTCATGCCTGGCGTAATTGTGTAATCCACCGTTTGTTCGGGAACAATCATGATGTAGGGAGACAACGGAACAGCGGAGACATCAACTATTCCTAGATTGGGAAAGCTGTTTAGGGTGGCGCTCATAAGTACTAAAAGCAATAGCAAAACTAGCGACTTCTTTCCTGTCATCGCCATCTCCTCCAGCAAGTGCCTTTTGGCGTGGGTTCTCTCTCTATGTAGATTAGGGGATGATTGTATTTGAGCTTTTTGAGGATCGTAACAGAAAGTGGAAAAGTTCTTGGCTATATGGTCTCGCCGTAGCTGCTGGGCAAGCCAGACAAGTCGACGCTGAACTCATGGTTGAAGTCGCAGTCAGCATCCCAGTTGGAATCAAGTGGAACGGTCCCATCAGCCTTGCCCATTCGGAGAAGAGCCAAAACGTCATTTTACGTCGGTGTCGGCGTCGCCAATGAGCATGTTACTAAAAGGTGAAGTGTGTTACATTCCAAAAAAAAGGAGGGGAGGTTAAGGGAAGGTTATTCCGTAGTTTCCGTTGAGTATGCCTGCATCAGCGGAGCCAATGTAGCCGTCGAGGTCGAAGTCGGTCTCTCGGTCGTAGAGCAGGTCTCCACGCCACGTTCCATATGCTCCGTTGAGAACGCCAGCGTCAGCAGAACCAACGTATTTGTCGCCATCAACGTCGCCCGGATGCTTATTTCTGAAGTAGCCATGGCCGATTTGGTCGGGGTGCCAGTCCGCGCCTATGATAGGGGGGAACCCTGAGGGGTCAAGGAGTTGGGTGCTATCGCTAAGCTCAATGTCGCAAAATCCATAGCCTACCACTGTAAAATCTACATAAGCTAGTGTCCCTGGGCCACTTGTGGTGGGCGCTGGAGGGCTAGAGTAATCGAAGTAGGCAACAGTTAGTGATAGTTCTCCGAGGGTGTTGTCGAACGTTCCAGCCACGAACACGGCGCTCGGATCTTTGTCGGTTGTGATGAGGTCGCCGTTGCGAACTTGAACACCATGAAGAACTGCGGGGTTGAAGGTGAGTTCGAACTGCCACGACCAGACATCGCTTCCATCGTAGTCAGTGTATATCGAGATGTTGTAGTCATTTCCTAGCGTGAGGGTGGAGTCCGAGGTTTCTTCAGGCAGAACCTTGATATACGGAGACACTGGCTCGGCAAAGACATACACCAAGCTGGACGTGAGCAACAAGAGCGTAGACAGAAGCAGTACAGCGATCGAAAGGGGATTTTTCCTTTTCATTTTTTCTTCATCTCTTTGTGTTTGTCCTTCCTACCAAGCTCCAGAGTAGGGGTAGCGTGTCCCTATGTTCGTTCCCCAGTATGTGATGTCCGGCAATAACACACGTCCGCTGTTGTCGTTGTCGGGGTCGATGTTGTTGCTGGGATACCAAGGCAACTGAGACGTGTATTTGCCGAGGTTGTTGACCCAAATCGGGTAGTCAGCCATCTCGACGAAGCCGCTGAAGTCGTGGTCGCCCAACGGGGCTTTAGTGTGGTCTTCGCCCGCTTGGGAGTAGCGCCACATATCCATGTATTGCTGCGCCTTCGTGATGTTGTACTCGTAATAGTCAAGTGTTGGGTGGAAGCTCTCGTGAAACGGCATCACCATCGTGGTCTTTCCTTTGTACGCGTCTGAGACCCCCCAACCAGGCACTATGTTAGTGAATATTTCGTTGTAGGGGATAGCGTGGGCGATGGCGAGTCTCACGTAGCGGTTGCTGAGAATCGTGTTTCGGTGTTGAATCCACAAGGTGTGAACTGCGGGGTAGAAGAAACTGCGGACTCTATGAGTCGGCCACCCGATCATGCTGTTCCAATCTGCTAGAGGTGCGGTGGGATATTCGATGAAGTCACATTCAAGATTTTGAAGTGCTATGAATCTATTGCTAGCGTCCGGTAGGAACTTCATAATGAAATTGTCGGGTAATGTGGTGGCCCAGCCCAGGGCGTTCACGTAGTCCACTCGCTTCTCGAATTCGATTGAGACATCCGCGGTAAATGATGTGGGCACGTAGGGGCCGAGAACTTCCAAGCCGTCGCCGCCTCGGCTCACGGGAACTGGATCCCAATTGTAGAGTTGGCTTTTCCAATTAGTGACAAGGCTTGGCCCCAGTTGATGATATGGCAGTATGCCTAAGGCCCAGCCGTGGGCTTGGTATCCGGCGAAGTCGTAGTCTGGTCCCATTCCCTCTGCATAGATGAAGTCAACCCTGTATGTGCTGTTCACCACCACGTCGTCCAACAGGAAGCTGTAGTCTCCATACGATTCGGCTTTGCAGCCTGGGTTGATGATAGACTGGTAGGTGTACGCAACGTCGGTGGCGTTGAAGTCGACGCCGTCGGTCCATGTGATGCCCGTCCGGAGGGGAACGCTTGCGACCCACCGTCCGTCAGGCAGCTGATACCAGTCAGGAAAGTCCGCGGCCAGCGTGGGGACAACCGTGTAGTCTCCGCTTGGCGGATAGGCGAGGTTCTCGCGCGACGTGCGGTACAGCATGCCCTGCTTCAGGACGTTCAGTGTCTCCTCTGAGTAGGTCAATGTTCCTAAGGGGTAGTAAGCCCAAATGGGCTCAGCAGCCCCCCATATGACGGTGTCGCTGCCCACGGCTTTGCGGTCATAGGGAACCGTTGGCGCCACGATATTGAACTTGGTCTCGTTAATGTCAAGCTGGCTTAAATCGTACAGCCATGCGACGTCATCCCAATTGTCGAGGTAGGAAGCCCGTGCCGTCATCTGGTCACCAGCATAGACCGGTATAGTCGGTGGGTTGTGCATGGCCTCTTCCTGCCATTTCCACATCCATCTGTTGTGCATTGTTGGGTCAAGTTCTATAGCACCTTTCTGCCAGAAGTAATCAGCTTTCGTGTCATTCCAAGACATTATGTTCCAACCTGTTGGCGGTGTTCCCCAGGAGTATACCAGTTCATCGCCCCAGATGTAGCTGGTTGGGTTTTCCCACCATTCGAAGATGGCTAGGTCCCATCCGTCTACTCCATATTGGTGTGAGCTTGGGTCACCGTCGTGGGTTCCATTTCTATCCCAAGTGATATCCCAAACAACATCCTCCCAAGTGAAAGCATCATAGGAGGCTTCCCATCTCAAGTCAATGCCAATCTTTGCGAACTCTGTCTGGAGCAACGAGACGATATCATGGTAACCACCATAATATCCAGGACCAGGATCGTTGGTAGTGACTATCCACAGTATAACGTCTGTTTGAGCCTTAACCGGTTGAATTTGGCCAGCGGCAAGTACACCAGCTAGCAACATTGAGACTAACGCAAACCACAGACAAAATGCCTTATATGACTTATTGATGAACAATTCTTTATTCCTCTCTCTCTAGTCTTTTGGGGTTTAAGGGCCCTCTTTACAAGATACGTTAAAGATGTCATTTAAGGTTTTCTTAAATGTATACTAGAATTTAGTTCCATGCGTACCCGCACGAGAAACTTAATGATTCGCTTCAGCAGGCGAATCACATGAGACATTATCATTGCTTGTCACCGTAGTTTCCCAATCAAATCAACCACGTGACGTGCGCTAGAACTATCATAGGAAATTATATAAAGCAATCACTTGATTTTCTTGCGTGGAACGAAGGCTGGAGAGGATCGGACGTGAGTGAGGATATTTTGATTAGACTTAAAGCAGCTGTGGTGAAGTACGATGTGGAACAAGCAGTCGCGCTCGCCAAAGAGGTACTCGCCACCGGATTTGACCCCCTCAAGGCCATTGAAGAGGGCCTAGGAGAGGGGTTAAGGGTTATCGGCGAGCAATTTGAAGCAGGGGAGGTCTTCCTGCCAATGTTGATGATAGCAGCGCAAGCCATGAAAGAGTCTCTAGTAATTCTAGAACCAGCCTTGACAAAAGGAACTAGTAGGAAGGTGCTGGGCAGAGTGGTGATCGGTACCGTGGAAGGTGACATACACGATATAGGCAAAAGCATTGTAGCAGCGATGCTAACGGCAAACGGATTCGCGGTCTACGATCTGGGAAGCGACACCCCGACAGCAAAGTTCATTGAAAAGGCTCGAGAGGTCGACGCCGATCTCGTCGGCATGTCCGCTCTCCTGACAACGACGATGACAAAGATGGCTGAAGTAGTTGACGCTCTCAAGCAGGCGGGCCTGAGAGGAAAGGTGAAGGTGCTCATAGGCGGGGCCCCAGTCTCAAAAGCTTGGGCCGAGAAAATCGGCGCCGACGCGTACGCTGAAGACGCCATAGCAGCCGTCGATGCTGCAAAGAAGTTGCTCAGCAAGTAGGTTAATTTCTGACAGTTGAGAACGGTCAGCAGGTCAGAAGCAAAAACAGCCGATACGTCCACGTGCTCACATAATGGTGAAGGCGGAGTTGATACGATTTTCCAAAGCATCCAAACGCCTCTCCTGTCACCTCCTCCCAAAGGAATCGCTCAACGCCATCCACTACGCGACGCTTGAGGTTTTGGAAAAGACGGGAGTGATTGTTGAGAGCGATCAAGCTCTGAAGATGCTAGAGGCGTCTGGCTGCCCAGTCAACCACCGAAAGCATCTCGCCCGAATCCCACCCTACATTGTGAAAGACGCGCTGAAAAAAAAGCCGAGGAATGTCACACTTCACGCCCGAAACCCGAACAACAACGTAAGGCTGGATGGCAGACACCTCTTCTTGTGCACCGATGGCACCGGAACGTTCACCCTCAACCCCGAAACTGGAGATCGACGGGCTTCAACCAAACAAGACGTCATCGAAAGCGCCAAAATCGCGGACTACCTTGACGCAATCAGCCTCTACTGGCCAATGATCACAGCACAAGACGTGCCCGCCCACGTTCGAGTCTTGCACGATCTTGAGGCGTCGCTAGCCAACACGGAAAAGCACGTCATGTTCGAGACCACAACCACTCCGCACGAAGCACGATTCCAAATCGAGATGGCGGCCCTCGTTGCTGGAGGAAAGAAGGAGCTGCAGAAAAGACCGATAATATCCTCCTCCAATTGCACCATCGCCCCACTAAAACATGCCAAAGGCCCAACCGAAGCCGCGATCGAGTTCGCCAGAGCCGGGGTGCCCCTGTCCCTTCTGCCAATGCCGCAAGCGGGAGCCACTGGCCCCGTGACGCTCGCAGGGTCAACCGTCGTCAGCAACGCCGAAGCGCTCAGCGGCTTGGTAATCGTTCAGACAGCAGCCCCGGGAACTCCGATGCTCTACACGTCAGAAGGGTCAAACTTTGACATGAAAACCTTGAGATGGTGCGGGGGAAGTCCCGAGTGCGGGCTCCTGACCGCTGTCGCCAACGAGCTGGCTGAATATTACGAGATGCCGTCGGCCTCAGCTGGGTTCACCACTGATGCAAAGATTCCTGGCCTTCAAGCAGGCTACGAGAAAGCGGTCACGGGCGCGCTCCCCATTTTCGTGGGCTACGACATCGTCGGAGGCCTTGGACTCCTCGATGCATGCACCGTCTTCACTCCCGAGCAGCTACTAATCGACGCCGAAATCGCAGAGATGCTCTACCGACTCACTCAAGGAATCGAAGTCAATGAAGAAACATTAGCGCTTGACCTCATCCACAAGATCGGACCTGGTGGCCACTACCTCGCCGAAAAGCACTCGTTGAAACACTTGCAAGAAGAACACTACTTTCCAAAGATAGCTGATCGCCAGTCCTATGAAACTTGGAAGAAGGCCGGCTCAAAAACTGTCACGTCCACTGCAAGAGAAAAAGCCAAGGAAATACTCAAAACGCACCAACCAGCGCCTTTAGAAAAGGATGTTCAAGAGCGAATGGCAGAAATTCTCAAAAGAGCAGAAAAGGAGATTCCCAAGAGCTCTTGACTATGGAAACATAACCAGTCAAGATAACAAGGTAAGGGAGAAGAGGTGGTCAATCGATGGGTGGAGCAAGGTTAGACTTCCTGTCGAAGGACGAACTGCACAACATTCACGCTGCGACACTGGAGATCTTGGAAGATCCCGGGCTTGAAGTCCCAAGCAAACGGGCTTTGAGGATTCTGGAAAAAGCTGGTGCAGACGTTGATTATGAAAAAAGCCGGGTTTCGATGCCCTCACACCTTGTCAAAGAGGCCTTGAAGAGCGCCCCCAAAACCATAAGATATGGCGCCCGAAACCCGAAGTACGACTTATCGCTTGAGGGAAAAGAAACCTACTTCACCACCGACGGGACCGGCACGTTCATCAGAGACTTCGAAACGGGTGAACGAAGAACCTCAACCGCAGAAGACCTTGCCAAGTGGGCGGTAATCGCAGATTATCTCCCCATGATCCACGTTTTCTGGCCATCAGTGACACCTGCCGATGTACCAGAGCCGTTGCAGGAGCTCCATACATGGGTGATCTCCCTAAGCAATACCGAGAAACATGTTGAGGGAGGCGCAAACAGCGCCAAGGAGGCCCAATTCTCGATTGAGATTGCGGTAGCTATTATGGGTGGAAAGGACGAACTGAAGAAAAGACCGATAATCTCGGCGGTGCAGTGTCCCGTCGCTCCGCTCAGATTCGATCAAGGGTTGATCGAGGCCAACATAGAGTTCGCTCAAGCGGGCATCCCCGTAGTTCCATTGGCGATGCCTATGGCTGGCGGGACAGCTCCGGTCACCCTTGCAGGAACCCTTGCTGTTACCAACGCGGAGGTCCTAGGAAGCCTCGTCATCTCTGAATTCGCCAGCCCCGGTTCACCGGTACTCTATGGAGCGTGCCCCAGCAACATCGACTTCAGGACAGGAATATTCGTCTGTTCGCCAGAAGGCGGCCTGCTCAATGTAGCCCTCGCACAACTAGCCCACTACTATGGTTTGCCCTCTGAGATATGCGGCGGATGCTCAGATTCGAAGACCTCAGACGCCCAAGCTGCTTACGAAAGAACCCTCACCCTACTGCCAGCGATCCTCGCAGGGCCAGACATTATCTGCGGAATGGGAGGTCTAGAAGCCGCCAAAACCATGGCGCCTGAGCTCTTAGTCATCGACAACGAAATCTTGGAGGCGATTCTCAGGCTTGCCCGTGGCTTTGAGGTGAATGAGGACAGTTTGGCGCTAGACATCATCCGTAAGGTTGGACCCGGTGGCCACTATTTAGCGGAGAAACACACCCTAGATCGTTTCAGGAGAGAGCATTGGCTACCGAAAATCAGTGACCGAAGAGCCTTCGACGTCTGGGAAAAAGAGGGTGAGAGAGAGATTTATGAAGTTGCTAGGGAAAAAGCTCGGAAAATCTTGGCCACACATAAGCCTGAGCCGATTCCCAACGACACCCTGAAAGACATCTCGCAGACCCTAAAGAGATATGAAAAGGAGACTCTGAAACAATAGGCTGCCAAGCCTAGGGCTCTGGTTGGTAGTTCGTCGGTCTTGGGCTCGGCTACAAGATCTTACATCGTATAATGTACTTTTTCGTGCCCAATGTAGGAGTTTCTGAGGATCTGTAGGAAAAACTAACAAGCACATGAGCGTGCAGGTGCCCGATTGGCACAGACCTTCGCGCTGTTCGTCTGTGTTCACACTACAGCAAAACAAACTCAGTTTTAATCTGCTTCAGTGAAATCAGGGAGGTAGTCCCTTCAACGCCTTCTCGGGCGAGAATGTTCTTCAGCACATCATAGTATTCATCCTGATCCTTCGTCCTCACCTTGAGTACCACATCCCATTCTCCCGCGACGAGATCTGCACTTTCAATCTCGTCATACCTAGCCAACTCAGTTGAAATTCGGTCAGGGTCAGCACCTGCTTTGGCCGTCAATTTCAGGAAGAGATACACACAAAACCCCTCATCGATTTGCTTGTAATCAAAAACAGCTTTGTAGGTCTTTACAGCCCCTTCCTTTTCTAGCTTCTTTATGTTGTAGTGAATGGTCGTGGATGGTTCTTTTATCTCTCTGGCGATTCTGGCTATCTGTGGCGTGCAGTACCCTTCCTTGAATAGCTTAATCAATTTGGGCCTTATGTTTTTCATATTATTGAACAAAATTCGATTTCTTAAAAGATTTTCGCCACATATTTGAACTTTGTTCAGATAAGTAATTATAGACCGCTACCACACTTTATCCACGGAGAAGGAAAAGAAAATGGAACACCCCTTGAGAAGAAGAGAACCACAAGGAATTGGCTCTTTGAAAAGAAAAATGCTCCAATTCTTAAGGATGGAGAGAGCTTTTGACGGACCCGTTGGCACTCCCAAAGAAGAAGAGATCCGCATGGATTCTTCTCCAGTTCACGGCTATTCGAAGCAAATTGAAACTGTAATATTAGAGGCCGAACGCAAAAAGGCTGAGGCATTGATGAATTGGGAAAACCATCGCGTCATTTGCTAAAGAGGACAAACCAATAAAACTTCAGCTTTTCCCTTTTTTCATGCTACGCACGCACAAGTTGCTATGTGCGGGACACTCTTTGCCACAAAGTCAAGGCGCCGCCAACCACCGATGCGATTATGCACCACACGTATACGGCGCTGAACGAGTAAGAGGCAGCCAGTACACCTCCGATTGTTGGGCCCAGAAAATAGCCAATTCCCCATGTGAGATTCTGCATCCCGGCTATCAACCCTCGTTGATCGCGTGAGGCAACGTCCATAAGAAAGGCCGTCAGCGAGACGTACAATCCCCCTATGCCGCCCCCGATGATCACAATTGCCGTCAAAAAGAGACCAAAGGAGGGTGAAAAGATTAACATGAAAAACCCGAGGGCACACAGGAGAAACGCGAGCAAGATTGTGCGATGGCGCCCGAGGATGTCTGATAGCCGACCTACTAGCGGCTGTATAAACGTCTCTACGATGTAGTAGCTCGTCAGCAGAAAGCCGACTAAGTATTCCTGTCCCACGATTTCACTTGAATGTAGCACAAAATGAGAGACGATCACTCCGAAAAAGGTGGCCGACAATATGGTTTGGAGATAGCCAATGGCGAAGCGTCTTCTTCCGTCTCGGGTACGGGGATGATCTGGTACCGGGCTCTGATTGGTTCCAAACGACCCCGCGTCTTCTCTGAGATGGGACTCTTCGCGTAGACCGAAGAAAACCAGAAGCGCTGTAGAAAGTGCCAAGACCGAGCAGATGTAGAACACACTGGGGTAGTTGAGTTGCTCAAGAAGTAGGCCCCCCAAAAATGGGCCGACGATGAACCCTAGCCCCTGAAAGGTGCCAACTTTGCCAAGGGCGGTTCCTCGCGCTTGGGGTACACACAAATCAGTAATGATGATTGTTGGCACAATCCAGAAAGCCGCATCGACAAGTCCATGGAACAATCGAATTGCCATAAGTTGANNCTCCCGAGGAGGTCAGATGCTTTACCCCAAAGAGGGGACGCTGCAACGTAGGCCACGGCATATGCTGAAACGACGAGCCCCACAGCCACTTCATCGGCGCCAAGGCGATCAGAATATAGCGGGACAATGGTGACAATTATTCCAATGTTCAGAGAGTAAATCGCCAGCACTAAATACAGTAGCTTAAGATTCATCTGCCCTACGCTCTTCCCATTAACGTATAGCAGCAGATTTATGCCTATCGCGTACGAAACCCATGTTTCAATAATGCTGCAAACCCAAGTATCCAGCTAAGACAATTAACATTAAGCCAGCCATTCCTAATGAAACCCAAAACCAAGGATACCGATACTTCAATTTCACTTTGGTCAGAGGCTTGCCCGTAGGTGTGAAAACTGGTTCTGGACTTTCTCTCCACCGCCAACCCGCTCCGCCACCAAAAAACGCCATAATCAAACCTTCCCACCATAGAAGTGTGAGCCATGTACCCGTATCCCAGTTGAGCAACCAAAGCACGACAACATCTACAGCCAAAATAGCTACAAATATGATGATTGTAAAGAAGACTATCCTTGCAACCAAAAATAATGAACCCTCTGATTGCCCCGCTTTCTCAACCATTCCAGTTCAACACAAATCTACACAACGATTGTTTATTAAGCGCGTGTGCATACTTTAGAATCTGTCTAATGCCGTTTGGACAATGCGCGCGCTTCGTAACAAATGAGGCTGCAAGTCCACTTCCCATCACTTTTCCACCACTCAACTCCTGAGACGAGCTGGTCTGCCATTGAAAAATCCTCTGATCCAAACCCCTCTAAGCGTATTCTTATCAACTAGGAAGCTTTTTTGGAAGGATCGGTTGTGGGCGCTCCGCAAAAGGTCAATGTCAGGTTCAGACTAACATTTTCCATTGAAAATTGTCTAGAATAGATTCGTGCGCAATTTTCAATCATGAATCCGAAAGACTTTCATGTGCGTTCCACTAACAATTGATACGGGAGGTAGCAGCTCTAATCGCTTGGGGTAGTGGAGGAGGTGATGTTGACACGGGGTGGAGAAGCTTCGCAGGCTCAATCATGCTAACGTGCTTGATGACGGCCAGTTATTCTGCGGCCTTGCCATCAACAACAGTGCAAGCACAAGTGTCAGAGCCGATCATAATGTGGGCAATCGCGGTTATCGACCACCATTACTATGTGTTCTGTCCCCAGCATGACATACTCAGTTTGATTCAGGCTGAGCTCACAAAAATCGGAATCGACCTACGTGTAGCTGTCTATGAAGTGTGGATGTGGGAGGACATTGTTTGGGATGAGCCCACCTGGGGTAGAAATGGAACCTACGACGGCGACCCAAGCACACACCAATATGGGGTAGACGGATGGGACTTCTTCATCTACCCGTGGCGGCAAAATCCAACCAGCTACATTTGGCTGGATAGTTTGGTGTATTCGTGGGCAACACCACCTACCGGCTGGAACATCATGTCTTGGAACGACACCGGAGCTGACCACTTCTATCAGAAAGCCAGTACAACGCTTGACTCAACAACGCATAGAAGATGGATGGGGAAGTGGCAGGAAGAGGTTATGCATAATCCTCCGGTCGCAGTCATGTATTATGCCGACGTGATGACGGCGAGGGCTTCTTATCTTGATGGCTACGATAACACCGCATGGCTCTACGATTTAAGCCAGCTTGACATCAATGAGGCCACGTTCGATGCCGTGGCGCCAACTTATCCATATGACCGCAAAGCCGTGGGCAGCGACACCGTCATGTGGGGAGCCGGTGAGCCCATTTGGGATTTCTTCCCACTAGCCACATTGACACGTACTGAGGAGGCTGTGAACGTCCTGAAGCAGGGCATGTTGTACCGCACATCACGCGAGAACATGGCGTTTCCTTCAAGCGGAGATTTCACAGTTATACCGACTCTGGCCGCGGACTTTCCTGACTGGTATCAGAAGCCTGACGGACGGTGGGTGGCAAGCGTTCCCCTCCGGACGGGCATCACGTGGACCGACGGCGTCGACTTCAATGCGACCGACGTCGCGTACACCTACCAGTCCATCCTCACACCACCCTGCAAAAGCGACGCGTACCGAGACTATCACTTCTTGCTAGATGACGTGGTGGTGAACAGCACGTACAGAGTTGACTTCATCTATGCGGAGGGAATGGGACCCGACTACGACTTCGCCGGATACCAGGCACACGGCTGGGCCTTAGGCATGCTGCCCTATCATCAACTGGGACCAGGCTACCCTACTAATTGGGTAGTGCAAGCCTACAATGAGGATCCAATTCCCGTGAGCCGAGGCGGCGATGGCTTGGAAGTTCTTGGACCCTACGTGCCGATCTCATACACGCCAGATGAATCTATCACCTTCCAGAAGAGGTCCGAATACGCGAATGCCCTTGGCTACAGCCCCACATTGCCCGACACGTTCATTCTGAAAATCATACCAGATAATGGTGAGAGGCTCATAGCTCTGCAAACTCTCGAGGCGGATTTCGTTGAACACGTGGACGCACCTGTTCCAGAGTGGGAATACATGCAGAGCTGGTCGACTCACCGAGTTCTCCCTTGCATATACCCTGCAAGCCATACATTGTGGATGCAACACCGAAACACCATTCTCAGCAACCGATACGTCAGACTAGCCATCGCCCACGCCATCCCCTACGAGCAAATATTCAATGAGGTACTGCCAGGTGTGGGCGTCGCCACAGCCTATCCCGGAAGAACGTTCATCACTCCATGGCAGGAAGGTTTCCACGCCGGAATTGGCTACGAGTACAACATCACAAAGGCGCAGCANNCCCGTTGGGCGATCACGACTTCAGCGGCTTCGTCGAGATGGCTGACTATCCGATCTGGGTCAACAACCTCGGCAAATACACATCCCAGTTGCCTTGGTATCCCAGCAACCCTATCGACCCCGACAACGACAACGACGGCCGCGTGCTCTTGCCCGACATCACCTACTGGGGAACGCACATAGGAACCTACTACCCATACAAAGACGCATGGTAACCAAAACACAAGGCATGTGCGCGCATTTGTGCTGGCTTCACTTCGGTTTTTCTTCTAGTGAAGAGTTTGTCTATGAAAGCGGTTTTGCTTATCCAGTAGCCGAGCGTTGCACCTACAGAATTGCGCGCGCGCATTCTTATCGAAAACTGTTTCACAGATGATAAATAGCAGTTGTAGGATAATTATAGTTGATTAGAGTGCGGAAGAAAACAGCATCGAGAATACTGCTAACGCTACTGTTAGTAGGCATGTCAACATTAGCGTTTAAGATTGAACTGGGTTCCGCTATCGTACCTAAATACCCTGCCATCTACGTGGATCCATCGATCGTTGAAAACATAATGCCTGGCAACAACGTCACGATCTCAATAAATACGAATTACATCGGCCTCATCAGCGCCTACCAGTTCACCCTAAGCTACAACGCCAACATCCTGCACGGCATCAACGTCACCAACGGCGACATCATAACAAGAGACAAAACTCCGGATGCTCAGTTCACTTCCGGGACCTTCGACAACACTGAAGGCACACTGTCACTGACAGCGGCGTTCATCTTCATTTTTGTTGGTCCGATTCCATCGGTATGGGGCCCCGGAACACTGGCCGAGGCAACCTTTATGGTGGTGGGTTATGGAGCCTCCAATATAACCCTTGGACCCGAAACCAAACTCTTAGGATGGCCCGACGACCCATGGACGGAGCCCGCCATCATAATAGACGCCGAATCAATGCCCGACCACATAGGGCATGGTTTCTTCAGCAACAAAATTCCGGGTGACGTGAATGGTGACGGGTATGTTGGCTCTGCCGATGCAGGCATACTCAATGGAGCCTACGGAACATGGGAGGGTGACCCACTCTATGTGCCGGAAGCCGACTTGGACGAGGATGGCTACATCAGCTCGGCGGATGCCAGTGTACTCAACGGAAACTACGGCCAATCAGTCTAATCATTTCAAACCCCCTTTTTGCGCGCGCTTGCTATGGCGCAATTGCTCCGTAGTTGTTGCTCAGGTCACGCAGGTCTGAGAGGTCGATGGCGTTGTCCGCGTTCATGTCCGCGTGGAGGTTCCAATGGGGGTCTCCAGTATACCCAAAGCACCCCACGAAAATGGTAAAGTCCGCAGAGCCGATGTAGCCGTCCTCGTCGAAGTCCGCGTAGGGGTTCCAATTGGGACTCTCTGACGTCGAACCGTAGGCGGCGTCCATTATGTGTCCGTCGGTCATGTTGACGATTCCATCGCTGTTGAGGTCTGCGAAAGGGGTTGTGGCGTTGTAGGCCTTACTCAGGGTGAACAGGTCGAAGAGGTCGACAAGTCCGTCACCGGTTACGTCAGCGAAGATGGTTTTGAGAACGTCGCCGTTCACGAAGGAGTTGTCGGCGGTGTCCGTTTCGCCCGGCAGGACGCTTGCGTTTGCGCTAAGGGTATACACGCCATTGGGTAGCGGTTCAAGGTCCCAATTGATAGACACCACCCTTTGTTCTCCGGGGTATATGGGGTCGTACCAGTCTGCATCCACAGTTGTCGTTCCTATCAAGGTGGTATCATAGAAGGCACTGACTTCAACATCAGTCCTAATCCACTCCGAACCCTGATTCTCAACCACCACAAAAACAGGGATCATCATCCCAAATGCGGGATCGGGTACGCGCAGCCTCGCCGCCCCAGTACTATTCACTGCTATATCATACGTACCGCCAACCCTATTGCAGATAGTTCCAGAAGCTCTAACCGCTTGGCTATTAAGCGTCAAGGTGAGCAGGCCTATGAGCAATAATAGTGCTAGCAGTATTCCCGATACTGCCTTCTCATTCATTCTAGTCAATA
>JABAOC010000756.1_pt2 | contig 26176 bp, 30 predicted proteins | sample 7062161 | NCBI WGS metagenome assembly JABAOC01 (sample SAMN14538625, study PRJNA623070) | marine sediment metagenome | biome: marine biome [ENVO:00000428]; feature: marine pelagic biome [ENVO:01000023]; material: deep marine sediment [ENVO:00002113] | place: India: Gulf of Khambhat ... | reverse complement strand
CGCGTCTAGGTAACGCTGTGCGAAGGAGTGACGACAGTATGCTCAATTCAAATCAGTCCTTCGCCAATACCCATCCCCAATGGCGTCGAGACATCCGAATTGTTGAGTTGGACATGTTGAGGCAACATGAAGAGGTTGATCCGATGCATCTATTCAGATTGAAAGGGGAAATAGAATTAGACGGAGTCCTCAAGTTCGCTATAGCGGTGGACGCAGATACCAACATAATTCTTGATGGTCAGCACAGAGTCGACGCCCTCAGAAGGCTCAGCTGCACGAGAGTCCCTGTGGTTTTCATCAACTACAGTTCGCCAGAAATCGTCGTCCACGCGTGGAGACGAGCAGAAGCCTACTCGAAGGAAGATGTACGAAGAGCAGGGTTTAGCCAAGAGAAGTTTCCGCCGACAACCACGAAACATATGATCAGAATCTGTAGCAGATTGTGGCACATTTCGGCTATTGAAGACAGAGTTGACATACCATTGGAGAAGTTGAGAGGTGAGAACGGTGCTTGTTGCTGAGAGTATCGTGGGTCTCATTGGTAAGACCCCTTTGGTGAGAATCAATCGGCTGACACAACCAGAAGATGCTACCATCTACGCGAAACTTGAATGGTACAACATCGGCGGCTCAGTGAAAGACAGAATGGCTCTCTACCTCATGGAGTATGCAGAGGCAGCTGGAAAACTCACGAGAGATAGACCTATACTCGAAGCCACTTCGGGCAACACCGGGATAGCTCTGGCCATGATCGCAGCAGCCAAGGGCTACCCAATCCACATCACGATGCCTGAATCGGTTAGCATAGAACGAAGGAAAATGATCAAGGCCTATGGAGCGAAGCTGATTCTCTCTCCCGCAGAGAAAGGAACAGGCGGAGCCATCGAACTCAAACAACAACTCCTCCAGGAGCACCCTCACCGATATATCGACATCGACCAGTTCAAAGACCCGGCCAACATCCTCGCCCACTACCAAACCNNGTTGGGACAGCTGGAACTGGGGTGGGCACGTCCATGCGCGTCAAGAGCTACCGACCAGGCATCCAGATCATAGGTGTGATGCCCTGCTTGGGTGTCAGTATTCAAGGGTTGCGAAACCCGAACGAGCCGTATCCCACTCATTTGTTCAATGCAAGACGCTTTGACGAAATCGTCGAGGTTTCCCAAGAAGAGGTGCCTGAGACCTGCGAGGTGGTTCGGCGAGCAGCGAGAGACGAAGGTCTACTGGTGGGCATGAGCGCTGGGGCTATCCTTTATGTTGCCCTGAGAAAGGCAAGAGAACTTGGGAAAGGAAAGGTGATAGTCGCAGTTCTACCTGATTCAGGAGAGAAGTATCTGAGCACAACCCTTTTCCAATCCTAGCGTTTGACGTGCTCGATTTCTTCATTTGTGCGCCTAGTCTCATCAGTCAGTTAGTACTTCGCGCGAATGAGATGCCGTTATTCAGACTTCGAGAACTTCGACATCTTTCAAGTCTCTCTCGATCATATTCTCCAAGTCTAGTCTTTCTTCTGCTGTCTCAACCTCCTCTATAGTCGCTCGAGTCCTGGGAGATTTGGGCGGCGCACTGCAGCACAGACCCGGTCTTGTTGAGATTTGAAAGGTGCCGATTTTTCTCGCTAACCGTTCCACATCCAGTTTGTTCATGGCTATCAGTGGACGCAGGATGCAGACGTCCGTTACTGCTGTGCTCTCCACTTGTAGATTTGTTACTGTCTGACTGGCGTGTTCTCCAATAATCTCTCCTGTCACTATGGCATCGGCTTCTTCTAATTCTGCTACTCTCTTAGCCATTCGGTACATCATCCTTCGGCAGAGAATGCATGTTAACCTTCTGGGACAATTTCTTAAGATATCTGCCAGATCAGGACCATGGGGGATTATGTAGGCTTTCAGTTTAGGATGGGCTGAATGCTTCCTAACTTCTTTTATGGCATCCAAAGCCCGACGCTTGGTGGTGTCGCCTGTGAAGGGATAGTTGTCGTAATAGATGAAGACAGGGGTACAACCTCGCCTGATGACCAGCCAAGCGGCCACTGGAGAGTCGATGCCGCCGGAGACCAAGCACACTACCTTTCCTGAAGAAGAGTCCGTATCCCTTTCTTCTGTTGCACTACTCAAAGCAAAGGTCCCTTTTCACGGTCTTTGAAGCATGTTTCACCTGTTCGACCTGTCTAGAAGAAATTGTAGCACTTTCGCAGCAATCTCTCGTGCCTCGCTTTCAATCAGGACCTCTTTGATCAAGATTCTTCCGTCTTTGGATAATGTTACTTCTGCACCCTGCTGAGTTCTCATGATCGTGACGTAGGGCGTGGAAACGACTATCTCGAATTTTTTTGTTGCCTCGCACTGCTGTTCTAGACGCTCCATAGTGAAATCGATTTTTCGTTGAAGCTTTAGCTCGTATGCGGCTTTGTCCGAACACAGCTTGACGAAAAACGGTATCACAGTTGTATTCCCCTTCCACATTGGAATCCTTGATGTGCAATATTCACCTTCCGTGGAGCGATAACACTGTCAACCCCTACTCGTCCAATTTCATAGGCCNNGAGGTTTCGAAGCTTATAAGACTTATTCAAACTGTGATTCTACTTCATCCAATCACCTGCAGTGGCCTTGAGATGATGATGGGAGAACTCACGCCAGATCACGTTGATTTTCATCTGGAAACGCCCAGTGAGAGTCGCTTTATGAGTACGCTTCGCGTGCGCGTCCTACACGTTTTACAGCAACAGTGCAACGTGTCGTAGGAATGAGTCTAGTTTGTGCCCCATGGCGTGGTGGCATACCAAACGAGAGCAGTCTTCCATCTCGTGAGTAAGCAGTGGTTCGCTAGGGAGAAATGCTTAATATTCCGATAATTATGATTACTTAGACCAAAAATCGGCGTCCAAATTGAATGAAGACCTCCTCGAAGGCCCAAAGGAAAATCCTGGCAAAGATCATTTCAATCTCTGCTATCAATGTGGAACCTGCAGTGGCGGTTGCCCAGTTACGAGGATGTTTCCCCGGTACAATATAAGAAGAATCGTCAAACACAAAAAAGAAGGCAAAATCGATATCGAAGACAAATTCCTCTGGTACTGTTTGACTTGTTATATATGTTATGAGCGATGCCCCCAAGATGTCAAGCCGGTCGAAGTCATACATTCTATAACAAATCTGATATCTGAAAACGGCGTTGCCCCATTCTCTATGAAGGAAGGAAATAAGAAAATTCTGGCCGTTGGTCGGAGCGCGGACATTACTAAATTCACTGAGCGAAAAAGAAGCAGTCTGGGTCTACCTACGTTGAAAACCAATGTTTCAAAGGACTTCGAAAAAATCGCTAGGATGACTGGATTGGCGGAGATGATTTAATGGACCTCGCGTTTTTTCTTGGGTGTAATGTCCCAACACAAGTCTACAATTACGAAGTTTCTGTGCGGAGAATTGCCGAAGTCTTTGGGATTGAGCTCGTAGATATCCTGGATTTTGGGTGTTGTGGTGAGCTTACGGAACCAATGGATCACTACACATCTCTCGTCTTCTCTGCGAGGAATATTGCCCTTGCGGAGGAGGAAGACCTTGACATTTTGACCTTGTGCAACGGATGTTTCTGTTCTCTAAACAAAGCTCTGGTTGCGTTGAGAGATCATAATTTGAGAAGTAGAGTCAACGAGACTCTGAAAGAAGTAGGTCTATCTTATAGAGGAAAGGCCAGCGTATTTCACTTTCACCAACTGATGTACGATGTTATTAGCCCCTCAAGGATTAAGGAAAAGATAGTTTCTGACTTGAACAAAGTCTCTGTCTCCTGTCATAACGGTTGCCACATCCTTAGACCTAGTGACGTTCTGGGGTTTGATGATCCCGAAAATCCGACGAAACTTGAGGAGCTTGTGGCATTAACAGGGGCCAGAATCGTTGAGCCAGAAGGAATCGAACAATGCTGCGGATCGTTTCTATCTCTTCATGATCTAGATGCTGCACAGTTGATTGCCATAGAGTCTATCGAAAGGAAAGGTGAGGTCGATGCTATAGTTGTTGGCTGCCCTTTCTGTTTTAAGCAATTTGATATAGGACAGGTTGTCGCAAGGAAAAAGCTCAACAAACACTTGGACATTCCAATCTTGTTTTATGCGGAGCTTCTTGGACTTGCGCTTGGATTCGAAGCCAAGGATCTGGGTCTTAACGTTATCCATAAGATAAGACCAGACGGCTTCTTGGAAAAACTGGGGGTTTTAAATGGGTAGCGTGTTGGTGGTGGGGGGCGGCATCGCAGGGATGCAATCGTCCTTGGACTTGGCTGAGATGGGACATCGAGTGTATTTGGTCGAGAAGGAAGGCGAACTAGGAGGCAATCTGAGGAATATCCACAAGATTTTTCCTACAAACGAGAAAGCGGAGGATCTTCTTTCCAACTTCTCGGAAAGGGCAAAAACCCACGATAACATATCGGTTCTGACGTATTCAACCCTCTGCAAATTTGAAGAAGGCCCTCAAACTCTCCAAGTCACAATCAACGTCGCAGGGAAAGATGACGCCTTCGATGTTGATGCGATAGTTCTCGCAACAGGCTTCACACCATATGATCCAACGGCGAAAGCAGAATATGGATACCGCAGGTATAGCGATGTGGTAACCTCCATAGAACTGGAAAGAATGATGAAAGAAGGAAAGATAGTGAGGCCCTCGAACTCGAAAGAGCCCGAATCAGTAACTTTTGTTCAGTGTGTTGGGTTTAGAGATGTTAAAGCATATCGATACTGTTCTTATTTCTGTTGTACCCTCGCTGTGAAAAATGCACTTCTTATCAAGACAGAACATCCTGAAATAGAAGTAGAGATCATGTACATGGACATCAGAACCCCTTTCCTCTATGAAGAGGTATATTCGGACGCAAGGGATGAAGGTGTGAAATTCATCAGAGCTAGGCCAGCAGAGATCTATGAAAGGGACGATAAGTTGATCCTTAATTTCGAGAATACTTTAACGGGTGAAATATCCAGCATCGAGTCTGATTTAGTTGTTCTTTCAGTGGGAGGGATACCTCCTCCAGAGACAAAGAAACTAGGGCAGATGATGAATATATCCCTGGACGACAGCGGTTTCTTTAGAGCTTATAACAGATCGTCAAAGACGGATGCAAAACGAATCTTTGTAGTAGGGGCAGCGTGTGGCCCAAAAGATATCGACTATTCTCTTTCACAGGCAGGTGCTGCTGCTTCTCAGATCAACAAGTTGTTGAGTGGGAAAAATGTCGCTCGTAAATAGCTGTTATCAGTGCGGACTATGCACAGGAGTCTGCCCCAAACGACGAGTTTCCAAGTACTCTCCTCGTTATAGAATTAGCAGGTTTGTGCTGGAGAACGAGAGAAGGGCCTCGTGGGAATGTCTCACTTGTGGACTTTGTTCACAGGATTGCCCGCAGGGGGTTGATTATCTCGACTTCGTTCGAGATCTCAGAAAGCAAGAAGTTGATGAGGAGGTTGTGGCTCACAAATCAGTGTTTTCTCTTCTCTGCGAAATCATGACCAAGTTTCCTGGCGCTCAAGGGGTTCCCACGAACTTCAAGGGAGAGACGAATCCCAATAGTGATTTTGGCTATTTCCCAGGGTGTCTTGACTTCTTTGACTGTTTTCTAGATGTGGGCGTAGACTTCCACGAGATTGGGGAGTCAAGCATTAGGCTGCTGAACCTTATAGGGATTAAACCTAGAACGCTGTCGTTGAAATGCTGTGGGCATGACGCGCTCTGGCAGGGCAATGAGAGTACGTTCGATAAACTGAAGAAGTTCAATGAAGAAGAAATCTCGAAAAGCAATATCAAGACCCTTGTCACTTCTTGTGCAGAGTGCTTCAGGACATTCTCGAAAGATTATGAACTTGACGTAGAGACAATGCACATTTCCCAATTACTTGAGAGCAACTTGGATAAACTGCACATCGAGACGAATGGCGCTACGGTTACATATCATGACCCTTGCCGACTTGGAAGACATATGGGGATTTACGACGCCCCCCGAAACGTGCTTTCGAAGGTGAAGAATCTTACGTTGAACGAACTCGATGATGCTCGGGAAGATGCACAGTGTTGCGGTGTCTCTGCTTGGATTTCATGTAATCAAGAGGCCAAGTTCCTGATGGTGGAAAAACTGGAAAAGGTCATGAACACCAATTCGAAGACTCTGGTTACTACATGCCCAAAATGCTTTGCACACTTGAATTGTGTAAAGAATGAGGAGCCACCTGCGAAAGATTTTCCCGTCGACATCGTAGACTTCACGGTTTTCTTATCCGATTTACTGACAAGGAGTGAGTGAAGATTACCGCAGAAGACTTCGAGCCAAGAATTCTGGTTTTTGCATGTAACTGGTGTGCCTACGCTGGCGCAGACTTGGCTGGCGTCAGTAGAGTCCAATACCCTCCTACTGTGAGAGTACTGCGGGTAATGTGCTCGAGCAGAGTCGACCCAGCCTTCATTTTGGAGGCGTTTCTCGAAGGAGCAGATGGAGTCCTAGTTGCAGGTTGTCATCTTGGTGACTGCCACTACATCGAAGGCAACTATAACACGGAGAAGAGGCTGAAGGCGACGATGAAAGCGCTGGAGTTTCTCGGATTTGAAACTGAAAGACTGAAGCTGGAGTGGATATCTGCTTCTGAAGGACAGAGGTTTGCAGACATAGTTAGGGACTTCACAAGGCAGTTGAAAGAGCTGGGGCCAAATCCAATGGCAAGAACTGGCGATGATGTGAATGGGTAGGATACTTGTTGTCGGTTCTGGAGTTGCGGGCATCCAAGCTTCGCTGGACTTGGCGAGTTTTGGATATTGCGTCTTTTTAGTTGAGCGAGAGCGGGAACTCGGAGGAAACTTGAGAAATTTAAGCGAGCTTTCGCTAACTGGCGAGAGTGCACCGGATGTACTTTTAAACCTTTTGAGCGAGATTGAGGGAGAAAAAAACATCATAGTCATGAGGAATTCTGAAATCTCAGATATTTCAGGAGAATTTCCAGAGTTCAAAGTCGCCGTGAAGAGTTCAAACGATATACAGAGTTTAACGGTCGATGCAGTAGTCTTGGCCACTGGATTCAAGCCTTACGATCCCTCGTCCTTGAAACAGTATGGATACGGAAAATATGCGGACGTGATAACATCTTTAGAATTGGAAGAGTTGCTGCAAAACGGAAGGCTTGTGAGACCTTCAGATTCGAAGAGGCCGAACTCCATTTCCATACTCCAATGTGTCGGATCAAGGGCTAGAGGTGCAAACACCTACTGCTCTTCCTTTTGCTGCATGTACGCCATCAAATTCGCACAGCAGATCAAGAAAATGCACCCAGAGATTATGATAACCATTTTGTATATGGACATGAGAACGCCATATGAGGGTGAGCTTGAGTACAACAATGCTAGACTATTAGGAGTACGATTTATTAGAGGAAAACCTGCTCGAATCAAAAAGATGGATGATGCTCTTTTCGTCCAGGTCGAAGATACGCTAGAAAACGATCTAGTCTTTCTTCAATCCGACCTGGTCGTGCTTTCTATCGGCGGAGTTCCTGATTCATCTACGGTCTTCTTTCGGGGCAAATTGAATCTTGAGGTGTCTGATGCGGGATTTTTTCACGTGGCAGAAAAACCCGTCAACACGAACATAAGGGGCATCTTTGTCGCAGGTTCGGCGAGCGGGTTGAAAAACATCGCATACTCGATGGCTCAAGGAAGTTGCGCAGCCGCCAAAGTTGACATAACCTTGAAATCTGCAGGCATTGCCTAGATTCTGATGCCAACATCAGTGCGACTCTATTCTGATCTCTAAAATAGTGGCGTTCAATGAGGGTTGTCACTGGGTTTTGGTTACAGCTGCTTCTAGACTTGCTTCAATTTGCTGCTTTGTGAAGTGTTCAGGTGTTATAGCTCCAACGGGACACACCACGGCACAGGAGCCACAGCCTTTGCAGATGATTGGGTTGATATGTGCCTTCCTGGTGAGAAACTTGACCTTCTCTAGAATCATTTCTTCCGGCTGAAGTTCAATCGCCTCAAAGGGGCAAACGTCAGTGCACTCACCGCAACCTTTGCATTTTTCTTCGTCAACCAGGCTGATGGCAGCCTCAGATTCGAGGCTATCTTTCGCCAGAATCATACATGCACGTGAAGCCGCTGCGCTCGCTTGGGCGATGCTTTCGTGGATCATCTTTGGGTAATGGGCGGTTCCGCAGACGAAGACGCCCTCGGTCGCGAAATCCACAGGTCGAAGCTTCATGTGAGCTTCCAAGAAGAACCCGTTCTCATCTCGAGGAACCTTGAACATCTTGCTTAAGGTCTCAGCATCTCTTGGAGGGGTTATTGCGCTGCCCAAGACAACGACATCCGCGTTCAGTTTCAGTTTGGTGTGGAATAGAGGTTCGTACATCTCAACCGTTAAATCGTTTGGATTCACGGATGGTTTGTTCTCTTCGTCGTATCTCAGAAAAACGACTCCAAGGTCTCTCGCCTCTCGATATAGGGTTTCCCACAGTCCGTAGGCTCGGATGTCGCGGTAGAGCAAGTATACTTCTGTGTTCGGATCCACGTGCTTTATTCGGATGCTGTTCTTTATGGCTTCTGTGCAGCAGACTCTGGAACAGTATGGGCGTTTCTCCTCTCTTGAGCCAACGCACTGAATCATGACCACTTTTTTCGCTCTGAAGTTGGCGTCTATCCGGGCCTCCAGTTCTTTCTGAGTGATTATTCCCCTGTTCTCTCCAAAGTGGAAGTAGCCTTTCGGCATCAGAACGTCTGCTCCGATTGCGATTATTGCCGCTCCGAATTGGATTTCCTTTGTGTTCTGCTGAGTGTTGATCTTTGCTCTAAAGTTCCCAACGAACCCGCTGACATCCGTGACCTCTGATTCCTTGAAAACCCTAATCTTCGGATGGGTTTCAACTCTCTTCGTGATGCTTTCGAGAATCTCCGATGTTGCGGTTCCATCATGAAGCCTACCGATGTTATGTAGGAAGCCTCCGAGCTGATTCTGCTTCTCCACCATGTAGACCTGAAAGCCTTGGTCTGCGATGTCCAAGCTGCTGGTCATTCCAGCGATCCCACCGCCAATAACTAAAGCGTTTTTCACCACTGACACTTGTTGTGTCTTGAGGGGTCTAAGTAATCGGGCTCTAGAAACCGCCATTCTGAGAAGGTCTTTCGCCTTTTCCGTCGCCCGCTTCTTCTCACGCATGTGTACCCACGAGCATTGCTCTCGGATGTTGCAGAACTCGAAAAGATAAGGATTCAGCCCCGCCTCTCTCAAAGTATTCTGGAACAACGGTTCATGCGTTCTGGGTGTACAAGAGGCAACCACAACTCGGTTTAGATCATGTTCACTCATGGCGGCCTTGATTTTTTCTTGCGTGTCCTGCGAACACGTGTACAAGTTTCTTTCCGCGTAAACCACAAAGGGTAGCGTCTTAACATATTCGACAACCTCGGGAACATCCACTATGCTCCCGATGTTTATGCCACAGTGACAGACGAATACGCCGATTCTCGGCTCCTCGCCGATCTCTTTTTCATCGGGGTATTCTCTTGGTCGAACCAACTGATTCCTAACTGGTGAGAGAAGAACCTCTGCCTTGGCCGCCGCGGCGCTTGCTTGAACCACCGAATCCGGAATGTCCTTAGGCCCTTGAGATGTACCACAGACAAATACGCCTGGAATACTGGTCTCTACGGGGGTTGCTAGTGCAGTGTCCGCATATCCGAAACGGTCCAGTCTGAGACCGATGGTGTCTTGAAAAGAAGATAGAGCTTCGGAAGGCGTCAAACCCACTGAAAGGACAACGAGGTCTAGATCCACATCCTTGAGTTGGTTGTCGGTCGGATCTTCGTAGAGAACCGTCAGGTTCTGCGTATCCTCGTTCACAACCACCTCCGGAATCTCGCATCGTATGTATTTGATTCCGAGCTCTTTGGCTCGGTTGGTGAATTCTTCGAAGCCTTTTCCGTGGGCACGCAGGTCGATGAAGAAGATCGTGATGTCCAGTTCGGGGTCGTGTTCCTTGGCTACGATGGCCTCCTTCGTCGCATACATGCAACACACCGCCGAACACAGCTCCCTGAGTCTGCTAGGGTCTCGTGATCCGACACATTGTATGAACGCTATCCTCTTCGGTTTCAACCCGTCAGAAGGTTTGATTATCTCCCCTACTGTGGGACCGCTTGCACTCATCATTCTTTCGAATTCCATCGAAGTGATAACGTTCTTGTGGCGATAGTTGTAGGATGTTTGGAGACTCGGATCGTAGGTCTCTGCTCCACAAGCGAGTATGATGCTTCCGACATCCAGTCTGACCACCTTCTCCTTTTGATTGTAGTCTATCGCATCGGATCTGCAGACTCTCTTGCACCTTGCGCAGGTGTCCGGATCGACGCCGAGACAGCTTTTTCTATCAATTACATAACGCGTGGGAATCGCCTGAGGGATGGGTATGTAGATTGCCCGTCGCCAAGTGAGCCCTTGTTCAAATTCGTTGGGCACCTCAACTGGACATGCGTTGGTGCAATTTCCACAAGCGTTGCAATTTTCAGTGATGTATCGAGGTTTATGTAGCAATGTAATCTGGAAGTTTCCGGCACTTCCTTCAATTTTCAATAGTTCACTGAGCGTCAGTATCTCGATGTTCTGATGCCGGGCGACTTCAACCATTTTGGGCGAGAGTATGCACATGGCGCAGTCGTTTGTGGGAAAGGTCTTGTCGAGTAGTAGCATCCTGCCGCCGATGGTGGGTCTCTCATCAATGAGATATACCTTGAAGCCAGACTCAGCGAGTTCATGAGCTGCATATATGCCAGAAACGCCACCACCAACGACTGCGACGGCGCCCACTGTGTCCATGGAGCTTCACGGCTATAATCTAACTAATTGACTTGATTACTGCATCAGGAGGGACTAGGTTCTTGTTTAGTCCTAGTTTTTTTGGTTCGATGTCCAAGGAGAGTCCGATTAGCTGTGTGAAGTAGAGAACTGGGATTGCTCCCCCGTTCGGGCCAGTTTTGACTTTGCTAGTCAGGGTTTCGAGTGTCATGTGGCAGAGGGGGCAGGTAACTAGAATGCATTCTGCACCTCTCTGATTTGCTTCAGTCAGTATGCCTTCCGTCAATTTCAGCGCAACATCCCTATAGGTCATGAGCAAGCCGCCGCCACAGCACTTTGTCTTGCTAGTGAATTCGAGCGGGGTCCCTCCTAGGACAGAAACAATCTCATCCAGATGCGTCGGGTTGTCCGGGTCATCGGACTTCATCACCTTTGACGGTCTGACCGACAGACAGCCATAATAAGAGACCGTCTTCAACTTGTTCAGTGGCTTTGTCACGCTTTCACCTAGATTCTCAAGTCCCACCTCGTTCCAAATCAAATCCAGGAGATGTTCAATCTCAACTTCGCGGAATTCATAGTTCAATATCCCGCTTATCTTCTGTTTCAATTCCTCGTTGTTAGATAACTTGTGCTGAACTGATACGAGATTGTTAAGACAAGCGTTGCAGGCAACTACGAGTTTATCTGATCCCTCGGACGCAATTCTAAGGTTTCTGGCAGGTAGAGCTAGAGAGAGAGTGGAATTCAGAGATGAAGCTTCTAAGGCTCCACAACAATTCCAATCCTCAATCTCAACCAGCTCTATGCCCAGTTGCTTGCAGACAACTTCAGCGGATAGTTGATACTCTTTTGCTGTGGACTCCAGTGAACAACCAGGATAATAAGAAATCTCCATTGTGCACCACTATGTTAGGCTTTTGAAGACGCGCTTGAGCTCGTCTAACGCTTTGATTTTGTGAGGAAACAGACTTATCTTCCCCTTGCGAAACATTTTCAGACCAAGCGAAGAAAACGACATAATGAGCCCCAAGTCCTTCTTCTTGAGCATGTACTTTGAGAGTAATCCGGCCTCAAACACTCTGCCGTAACTCTCGATACTGTCTACGAAAGTCGAATCAAATCTGAATTGAGGCCCTTTGATCTTTATGTTGCCTTTCTCTGCCTCGTTTACAGCTAGAATTCTCAGCGCCTTAATGACCTCTGCAAACCTCACATCTTGCGGGCAACGTTCAACGCAGGTGAGACAATGAGCACACTTCCAGATCGTCTCACTCGAGAGTATCTCTTCCTTCATTCCGTAAAGAACCATTCTGACTATTCTTCTGGGGTTGTAATTGTCGTCAACTCTCCTAACAGGACAGGAAACAGTGCATATGCCGCAGTTGAAGCAAAGTTTGATGTTTTGACCGCCAATTTCGTTTGAAACTTCGTATTTGAAATTAGGATCGAGTTCCTCTAAATCTATAGCCTCTACTTCTCCGTTGGCCATCTAGCGCGCCCTGCCTCAACTTGGGTGACACGATATACAGAAAAGGGGCCTCCTTTTAAGTTTTCAATGATAAATACCATAATAAACGAGGAAATCCTCACCAATCCTGTGCGTCGAAACTTCACGAAAATGGAATTCGACTCAAGAGGTCTAATAACCACCCGCAGTTTGCAGGGAGCCAGAAGGATGAACTCGGTGACATCCTCCACGTTTTCGGGGGGAATCCTTTCTCTGTGTCACTCGCTCTCTGTATTCTCTTCGAGGATACTGCGCGTGCGTGCGCTAACGACAGAGAATCGTGTTCTTCCAGAATCACTAGCGACTTCCTTGGCAACGGTCTCAACAGATGTCAACTTCCGCAGTGCCGTTAGCCAAGCCGCTGACCTTACCTCGCTATGGAATATCCAGTCTCTACTCACCTCGATGGCTTGTTCGGGACAGACTTTTTGGCATGCAAAACAATACACACAAAAGTCAAGTGACACCTTAGGCTTGCCGTTCTTATCCAACAGAGCCGCATGAGCCGGACATATATCCACGCAAGCTCTACACCCTTCAGGACAGAGGTCGGTGTTCAACTGGATTTTCCCCACAAACGGTCTTTTTACCGATATCGCGCCAACCGAGCAAGCCGCCTCACATCGTTTGCAGTAGATGCAGAGTGATTTGCTGATCCGCACATCAACGACCTGTGCATCTTTGTCTTCCAGGTCTTTGATCAAAACATCGATCGCTCCAGTAGGACATTCTTCTTGACATCTGAGCAAGCACTCAGGTTCGCATTTCTCCTTAGCGATTTTGATCTCTTTCAGCAAAACAGGGAAAGCCTCGTTTTTTACAATGGTGGCTATCTCTTCGCCATCAATCTCCATCTTCAATGCATCCAGGGGGCATATGGTTGCACATTCACCACAGAGAATACAGGAACCAACATCAAAATCAATAGTGGGCTTCCTTGCCAAGCGCCCTCCAACTACAAGTGGTGGGGTCCATCTGATTGCATCCTTGGGACAATTTTCTGCGCACACCCCGCACCCATCACACAGATCTCTGTTCAACTGGAGTAGATACTCTCTTGTAAGAAGACTCCGCTTCAGCAAGATCTCGCTTCTGCTACGTTGTCTCGTAATTTCTCCACTTGAGATGACTATACCTCCTAAACCACCACACAATAGATTACAGTCAACTGTGCAACACCGAATATTTATTATTTCTATCAAGTAAATAATCCTATTCCACTGTCTTGTCCTCTACAAGCATTAGTGTGTGGGAGCACGTGCCACATCGTGGTTTTAGATCCAAATTCACGTTTCCCGACCGATCTTAAATATCTGAACGAGCTTACTTGCTACGGTTTTGGTGATCGGAAATGTCGAGACTGAACGAAGTTGACATCGATATTTTGAAATTTCTCCAAGATGATTGTAGAACCTCTTATTCAACCATAGCGAGAAAGTTGGGCATTGCGAATTCCACTGTGAGATATCGGACAAATCGGTTGAAGAAGAATGGAGTGATTACACGTTTCATTGCCTTGCTTGATCCACGAAAGATTGGACTGAACGTAACCGCCATAGCCCTCATAAAAGTTGACGCAGGAAATATGGAGGAAACCTCAAAAGAATTCGCTTCTTTTAGCGAAACTCATCACCTTTTTAAGAGTACTGGAGAGTATGATCTTGTCTCTGTGATACACGCAGAAAACATTTCGCATCTTAACGAGCTTATTGACAGAATAAAACAACTTCCGGGAGTGCGTGAGGCTTCCGTAGAGGTCGCAACACAACTGATCAAGGTCGAACCGAAGTTCGATTTACGAACATAGCAAATCGTTATGATTTATTCTTGTTCATTTCACAAATCTTAAATATTAGGGGCCAACGATCTAGCGGAACTGAAAGTGTTTGCAGTGAACTATCTTCCTCTGTTGACGGCCGTTGTCGCCCTCGTTTTCACGTTGTTTTTAGCCCGACAATATTTCCAGAGACAAAAGACGCATCAGATTCTGTGGACGATTGCGATGTTGTTCTACGGGATTTCGGCTCTAATGGAGTTTCTGATGAATCCTGACGCTGTGGGGGCCAGTGTTACCATCTTTAGAATTTATTACATACTTGCTGCTCCTCTAGTCGGATTGCTAGGGGCAGGGGTCGTGTATTTATTGGCGAGAAGAAGTGTTGCCGATTATTTCTTAGCATTTGTCGCCATTCTCTCAATAGGTTTGGCAATTACTGGTCTTACAGTGCCATTGGACGAGTCAGTAATCATCGAAAGTTTCAGTGGGGAATTGGGTGAAGCTTTTCGAGCCGCTTCTCACGCCTATCCCATGACGGTGAGAATATTCGCCATAATTCTGAACTCTGTGGGTGGAACAATATTGATCGGTGGGGCGTTATACAGCTACGTTCGTGATCGAAGCCGAACTTACAACCTTCTGCTTGTCGTGGGCGCCCTTCTGCCTATGATCGGCGGTTCTGCGTTGGGTTTCTTCGGGAATCCCGATGTGTTCTTCGAGTTTGAGCTCGGAGGAACTGTCTTCTTATTCCTAGGCTTCCTTTTCAGTGACCGGTATATTAAGGCGATAGAAAGAGACAAGTAAGAAGGCGGCTTCAAAGCGCAACTGTGAGGACAAGTCTCAGTTCTGTGAGTGCTTATAGTTATGCTGTCCCAAACAATTTCACAAGCCTGCCACGTAGCCACTGATAATATATGCTATGCACAATAGTAAACCCAAGGACAGGTGCACGAGAACTGTACTTGCATTCGCTGGAATAAGCTTGCGTGAATCTCCATATCTTCGCCTAGCAACATACACTGCTTTTATTGTCAGTGGAGCCGTAAGAAATGAAAGTAAGCTGAGCACTGGCATCAACGACAAAGAGACTGCGACCAAGATTACAGCGTAGGTGGAAAACATAAGCAGGCTGTAGGCATCTGCAGCTCGTTTTCTTCCAATTCTGGTCACCAGCGTCTTTTTGCCAGCTTTGGCATCTGCGTAATAGTCTGGGATCTCGTTTATCCAAAGCACTGCGAGAATCAATATCCCTATTGGAATGGATGCCACTATCGGATCCAGCCCAATGGTCCGCGTCTGTGCGTAATAACTTCCTATAACGACAAGTGGTCCGCAATTGAGACCCACAACAAACTCACCAATCCCTCTGGGGGCCAGTTGAGTCGTGTAGAAATATCCTGAAAACACACCTATGAGACCCAGAACGAGAATGATCCACCCTCTAGTTACAGCGAGGAACATCCCGATGAGACCAGCTAAGACAAAGGAAACTAAAGATGCGATGTACACTCTTCGGGGATCGAGAACACCCTTGGGAAGCAAGCCACTTCCGCCACTGAATGGGGATTTGAAATCGGTGTCGACCAAATCGCACCCACTCTTGTAGTCAAAATAGTCATTTGCAAGATTCGTTCCAGCATTTACACACACCGCACCTATTAAGCTCAAGACAAAATACGTTACGTTAAAGACTCTGAACAAAGACCAAGCCACCGCTGTGCCGAGAAACACGGGAATCAGCACTGCTGTGAAGAAAGGAGCTCTCAGTTCCTTGAGCCATACAAGAGACCTAAATGTCTTCCTCTCAGCTTTTTCCGGCAGTTCCTGTTCCTCTAAGATATCGTCTTTTGCATCTAATGTGAATAAGTCGAAACATATTAAATGTTATCGTGAAACAAGGCTTTCCTAATGAAGTGAAGCAGGACGTGTCGAAAATATTGGAGCGCAAGCATTGTTAAGGGGGGGTAAGAATCAAACGAGTGGAGGAAGAAACATGCGTGACGAAGTACAAGAGCAAGCTGCATTGCTGGATCTCCCCCCTTGCACGCTTATTCTTCTAAAACAAACCTGAATGTCAAACTCGCCACGGCTGTGATGGAGAATAGGAAGGCGAGGAGCAGTCTTAGCTCCGGAACCAAGCCGAGCACACCGAGACCATTGACTATCTTCTCTGTTGCCAGAACCGATGGTATGAGCACTGGCATGGAAATCGGGAAAAGCAGGAAGGACAAGAGCAAGGTTTTTCCTTCCGAGAACATAACGAGACCTGAAATGAAAGAGCCGGCAAACGCAAGGTCAACTATTCCGAGAAGGAAGACGAGCGAGAATTCTACAAATCTATCAGAGAGCTTTAGGTTTAGAAACACACTTGAAAAAAGGAGCAGCACACATTCGACGAAAAAAAGCAGCGCGAGGGCATAGAGGATTTTTCCAAATAGAATCGCGGATGGTGAGCAGGGTAGGGTTTTCAGACCACCAAGGGTTCCTCGATCTATCTCTCTGGTGAATGATGTCGTGAATGTTAGTACACTAGCAAAGAAAACTATAATCCAAAGCGCCGCAGAAGTTACTTCAGGACGACTGGAGATGGTGGGACCCCATGCAAAACTGCAGACTAGAATCGAACTCACCGAGAAGATGAGAATTGACAGAATTTCATGAGCTCTTCTAAACTCGGTCTTCAGGTCTTTTTGGGCTAGTCTTAGCGCGGTTGAGAAGAATCCCATGGGCGACACCTAAAATCGAACGTCTTGAACTATTTCTCCCTTATCGAGGAGAATTCCTCGGTCGCAGAGTTTCTTAGCCAAATCGATAGAATGAGAGGAAACAAAGACAGACATAGCTCGCTGATTTCTGAAATAGTCCACAAGAAGGTTGCAGGTTTCCTCGTCTAGTCCAGCGAAAAGCTCGTCCAGCAGGACAAGGGCTGGTTCATGAATAAGCGCTCGAGCGATATCGGCTCGTTTTCTTAAACCATAGGACAATCGTTTCACTTGAACCTGATACCAGCGCTTCAATCTTAGAGATGCGATCACGTCGCGAAAGCTCTCAGAGTTTACGGAAAAAAGTCTCGCATAGAAAAGCAGATTCTCTTCTATCGTCAGCTCATCGTAAAGAAAGCTCTCATGGGCTACAAATCCTATGCATTTCCTTATTTCCTCACTGTCCTTGAATGCGTTCTTCCCGAAGACTCTCACAGTTCCAGATGACGGTGAAATATGGGTGGCAACTAGTTTCATCAGAGTTGTTTTGCCAGCTCCGTTAGGTCCCAAAAGGGCCACAAATTCTTCTCTGCCAATTCTCAGTGAGAGAGATTTCAAAGCCCAAAAGCAACCGTACTTCTTCGAGACTTCGAATAGTTCGACAGCAGCGCTCAATCAGCTCGCTCCCGACAAGTCTTCATGTCGCACTAGCTTTCTTCAAGACGATGGACCCTATGTAATAGACTAGTGCTGCAGATCCTATTAGCATGGCTACAAAGAATACAGGGTTACCGAGTAAAGATTGCTCTTCGCCTTCATACTTGGATGGGCATTTGACCAACATTTCTGATGCAATCAGATGATTGGGAGAAATAAGCTGGCCGATGACGACCACTTGTTGGCCTTCCTTGAAGTTTTGGGGAGAAGTGCCTATGTACGTTACTTTGATTCCGTATTGTCCATCGGTGATATTGAAAAGGAAGGATCCGTCTTCCGCCCAGTCGGAGGATCCGTTGACAACCACACCCAAGACCTGAACATCCTTGTTGATATAAGCAGCATCGTATTCGGCCACGTCTGAGACGCTGAGATATGGACTAATGTACGATGTGAGCGCGTCATATGCGAGGACTATGCTCACAACTACCAGAGCGCCGACGATGATGTATGTGTATCTAATTTTCATCGCTTTTGCCTTCTGTCTCTAAACTTGTCAGTCTTTGTTTTAGAGAGGATAAGCGTCTATTAAGCCATATTCCAACTCCTAGGATGGCTACCCAGTAGAGAGTTGAAACAAGGAAAACTTCAAGTTCCACGTGTGGCACCTCCTTTCTGGTAGATTAGAGCATTCACTCGGGCTTCCAGAGACTGAACGTCAAACATCATTCTCAGGAGATATCCACATATGAGCGACCCTGCTAAGAGGTTTAGAAGCAGTGTTTCAATCATCGGTGTGGTTATAGAGATTCCTGACCCTGGAACTATTATTTGGGGATGAAGCGATTGCCAGAGTCTAATTGACAAATAGCTTAAGGGTATGGTGGAGAACGCCAACACATTGTACACAGCGCTGGTCAACGCTCGCTTTTCCACGTTTCCGATGGAGAACCTTAGGGAAATGTAGCCCATATAGGCTATCCATAAGATGAGTGTAGTTGTCTCCCGCGGATCCCAGTTCCAGTAGATTCCCCAAACAGCATTTGCCCAGATTGCCCCTGTTACTAACGCTATGACTCCGTAGATAATACCCAGGATAGCTGAGACTTCTGCCAACATGTCGTATACAGTTCTTCTTTTGGCCAGAAACAAAGCGCTTGCTGCTAGAGAAATGCCTAGCGTGAGATAACAGACCCACGCACTTGGTGTGTGTATGTAAAAGATTCGGTAAACGTCTCCCATTGTCTCTTCTGTTGGGGATGCGACATATGCCGCATAGGACGCGATGATGTTCACAGCCATAATGATGAAGAAGTAAACATCGTCGTGGTACCTCATTGGCTCCCCCCTTATACGATAGGACGCATGAATCGGTCTATTAACGATTTCGATAATTGTTGTCATAAAAAAGCTTTAAAAAGGCGATCACTTAGTGAGGGGGTAAATCGTTGATGGAGCATCTATGGATGGAGACAGAAGAGCTATTCCTAATTTTTGCCAGTCTCATGTTGTTTTTCGACTTGATTCAGTTGTCCAAGGCGAAGCCTCGTGAGAAGAGGAAGCTTGAATATAGTTTTTATGCTGCAACTCTAGCTTGTGGGTTGATTCTTACCTCGTATCTCATGCTTGTGCAGGCGTTTCTAAATGACGACTTCTTGCTTAGAGAAGTTTACTCGTACAGTTCTTCAGGGTTGCCTGTAACATCGAAGTTGTACGCTACTTGGGGTGGGGCAAGCAGTTCGATGCTCTTCTTAACGTTTCTGATAGGCATCTTCTACTTCGTGTATCGGTTTAGAACTTATGAAAAGAGAAGTGCTTTCAACATTGCTGCATATAGGATACTCAACTTCATTCTAATTTTCTTTCTGGTTGTTACGTTGATGAACAGTCCGTTTAAACGGTTCTCGGCGGCACCAATGGATGGCAGTGGTCTCAATCCATTGTTGCAGACGTTTTGGATGTTCGCTCACCCTCCTGTAATATTTGCCGGATATGTGTTCATCATGTTCGCGTTTGCGCTGACCTTGGCCAGCATGAGTACTCAGGAAAGTGTCGATCGCAAGGTAGCTAGGCTTGTACCTCAGGCTGCATGGCTAACCACAACTTTGGGAATTGCCCTTGGAGGTTTGTGGGCTTATGAAGTGTTGGGATGGGGCGGATACTGGGCTTGGGATCCTGTGGAAACGGCTTCACTGTTGCCGTGGCTCGCGCTCACAGCTTACTTTCATTTGGGCGCCTATGAAAAGCGCAACAGCCTAGCTAGAGAACTTATGCTCTTGGCGGCGTTTGTGGCGGTCATTTTTGCTACGGCTCTTACTAGGGGTGGCTTACTGGAGTCGGTGCATGCTTTTGGGCTGTCGCCAATTGGCCCAATTCTTCTCTTGTTTGCGCTCGCCATGGTTCTCTACTTCTTCATATTAAAGCGGAAGATCAAGAAGCCGCTTTATACGTCTCGAGTTGAGCGATCGTCTCTTTTCTCGATTTCTCTCTTTATCGGATTTTTGTCACTGGTGTTTTTGTTGCTCGTCTCTTTCTGGGGGATAGCTTCTCCGCTCATCATTGGTTTGTTCCGAGGGACCTCGCAGAGCACTGGCGCAGAGTTCTACAACAATTGGAGTTTTCCCTTCGTGATGGCCTTTGTTGCTGCTCTGATTGGCTGTAGCGTGTATGAGACGATACGTCTTAAGAAATTCGCCGCGCTTGTTGTGGGCGCGTTGGGTGCTGGAATCGTCATGGTTCAAGTTCAACAGCCGACGCCCAACGTGTTGGCGAATCTAGGGTTTCCCCTCTTGATTGTTGCCCTCTTCGCCGTTGTATATAGGCTTGTTCAAGTTCTACTCAAAAAGGAAAGGTCTTTTCGACTGTTCGGAAGAAGTATTCTCCACCTTGCCATAACAATCACTTTGATCGGTGTTTTCCTCAGCTCNNAGAACATTAGGGCTGAAGATAGAGTTGAAAAGTTTCACCGTCTACACAGGCACTGGAAATGTTCACTCCACACAATGGGGACAATGTGTTCCAGAATATGCAGCCTTGAAAATGGATGTGGTGGTTGAGCAGGGAGGAAGCGTTTATCATAGAGCCCTTTGGATCCGCCGCTATACCCTTCACGGATATGTGTCCATGCCGTTGATCATTACCACCTGGACTGGGGATATATACCTTCGTATGCTTCAAACAGGATCAATAGATACTGCAACATTGCAGGCTCTCCTGGGCCAAGAAGTACTACCCGATGATCTTAAAGTCGCTGTGGAGCTCAACCCCATGATCCACTTGGTGTGGGCAGGCGTAGCCCTTCTAAGCATTGGCGTGGCAATTCCATTAGTCAAAGAACTTGTGAAACCATTCCGCCAGAAAGAAGCTGACAATTGAAGCCAAAAGGCTCAACCATCAGAAGTCTCGAGCCATCAAAACGCGGGCGGCCCGTGAACCTGATCTAAGATCTTCTCATACAAAGCCCACGAGGTGATGTTGCTGAAGCGTGTTCAATAAGGAAAAAATGTGGGCGCGCGTGCGCACACGCGGGTTTATCATGATAAGCAATATTTATATATGCACAATGAAAATAATCTTGAACTCTTGGTTACTGAGGAGAAGTAAATGAAGAACCCCAAGAGAACGCAGATATTTCTGTTTTTGTTCGTGGTCTTTCTGGGAATTTTACTATCGTCTTCAAGATACAAGACCTCTGCCGTCAATGGAACGTCAGAATACGTAGGTGCTGAACAATGTGCCACTTGCCATACACAGCAATATGAAGGTTGGAATCAGACGAACCACGCCTTTGCGGTTAGGCTTATACAGAATGCTTCAGGCAACTTCTATAGTATTGGCTCGACCAGCAATCGAGCGGGGACGCCCAGTCGCGTATACAACGAAACTGCATTTAGAGAGTCATGCCGTGATTGCCATGTCACTGGAGGAAATGATTTTGATCCCTTAGGTGCAACGAACCAGACATGGCCGGAGTGGGACACTGATCCAGCGAAGTTCCTGAACATCCAGTGCGAAGTGTGCCATGGAGCAGGTGTGGAGCAGCCTTATGGTGAAGCGTCAATGATCATCAACTACTCCGCAGAACTCTGTGAACTATGCCATCAACCCGGATCTTCTCACGACAATTCTTACTGGCAAAGTGCACACGCTGAGAGCTTGGCTGATCTTATGGCTTCCGATCACGCAGCGGACTACTGTCTCAGCTGCATGTCAACCCAAGGTGCCTTAGGATTGGAGGTTTCTCTGGAAGATCCAGATCTGGCGAGTGTTTCATGCGTCGCTTGTCATGACCCGCATAGTCATACATATGAGGCTCAACTTAGATACGAAGGTTCGATTGAACTGTGTGGTCAGTGTCACTCTCAGGCTGAGCTTTTTGAAGACAGTGCACACTCGAGAGCAGAACTGGAATGTACAAGTTGCCACGGCCAAGGCACGCATTTTGCCCATGGTCATGTGAGCGAGTTGGTGAACCATACATGGGGGGTATACGGAATGTATTATCCCTACAACCAGACACTAGCAGAAGAACCCGTTGTGTGTTCAACCTGCCACACGCAATCTTGGGCTACGTCACAGCTCGGGGTGATTCAAGGGCTAACATCAGAACTTGTGGCGAACGTTTCCCACGCCATCGATGAAGCCGCAGCTGCAATCACTACTGCAAACCAGACCGATGGGATCGACGAAACGAAAATTGCTGAGGCCTTGGCCATGGTTGAAGCAGCAGAGGAGTACATGGACGATGTGGAACGGGATGGCAGTGACGGTTTCCACAACCCAGAACAAACGTTCGCTGTTCTAAGCACTGCGGCGCATTTGGCAAGTGATGCAGAATCCCTGGTCCTAGAAGCCAGAGCCACTGCCTTAGCCAATGAAGCGACGACCCTTGGAGCACAAGTTTCGAGTCTTCAAAGTCAGGTCACGTCTCTTCAGGATCAGACAGCTACTCTGCAGGGCGACATTGCTAATCTCGAAGCCAAAATCGACGACCTTGAATCAGCTGCTGCGACTGTTCCATATCTCTATGGAGGAGTAGGCTTAGCCATAGGCTTCATCGTGGGAGCGGTAATTGTATTCCTCGTTCGTCGAGGAAAGTAGTAGGCACTATGGTTCGTTCTCTCCTTTCATCCTAATAAGTTTGGAGGGCAAGGAGGAAGGTCGGGATGAGGACAAAGAAACGGTTAATGGTTCTTGGAATCCTGCTGACGTTAAGCCTTTCACTGATTTTGACGGCTCCGCTCTATGCGAGACCGGAATTTGGAGATGATTGCATATCCTGCCACACAGGAGGCGGAATCGCACTTTCCTCAAACGTTTCAGGCACTGTGTCTGTTGGCGCCACCAGCTCCTTTCAAATGCAGGTTGAAGCGGATGGAGCCGCGACAGACATCACATTGATATGGTCCGCCGTTGCCAATAATCCCTATTTCGCTTTCATACCATCCAGAGTGACCGATAACGGACCCAATGATATTGACGCGGCAGAGCATAAGGTAACGGGGAACTTCCAAATCACGGCGCCCGCGATTCCTGGAGAATACACTATTCAGGTTTTCGCAGCAGGCAGCGAAGGAACAGGAGCAACATTAACCTTTCTCATGAGCGTTGTGGCAGAAGGACTCCAGGTGGAGAACTTGCCACCCTCAGCATACTTCCTCTATGTCAGACAAGGGTTCACTATGGAATTCGAAGACCGGTCTTGGGACGCGGACGGCAATATCACCTCGTGGCACTGGAACTTCGGAGACAAGACCAACTCGACAGAGCAGAATCCAACTCACACCTTCGTGGAACCTGGCACTTACACGGTAACGCTTACCGTTACGGACAATAAGGAAGGTAGAAGCGCAAATTCTCGAACCTTCACGGTACCATCAAAAAGAGAGCTTCTCCAACTTTGGACATTGCAGGTCTTCGTCGGATCCATAATGATAATTCTTACCACGCTTTTCGCCATGGGAATAGCACAAGCGCGTTTCAAAGGGGGAAGAAAAGTTGAATAAGACTGGGAAGACGAGCTCCAACGAGAATTGCATTCGCTGCTGTTGGGTGTGGTCTTAAAGATGGTTGATCTTGGAGCCGTGCACTCCATGTTGATAGAAATGCATGGAGGAATGCTGACCCTGGCCGCGGTTTGCGTTCTTGCGTTGGTCATAGCGAAGTTTCATCAAAGAATGCGAAGAACTAGCGAAAGATACAGCGTTTTTGAGGGACTGGATTCGGTTATGGAGAAACTAGTCCGATATACCGAACCGACAGCCTATTTGGCAGGAATGGGTGGAGTCATTGGCCTAGTTGTCTCGTCAATTGTGGGTTATTATGTCTGGCCTGCAGAAGCTCTTATGAACTCTTCTCTGGGACTGACTAAGGTCATGTTCTCCATCTTCGCCACAGAACTCTGGCTTCTGTTCGTCGTTATTAGATTAAAGTCTGGCGAGGATTTGTGGAGAAATGGTGGACTCGCAACTGTGTATGTGTGCGCGGGATTTGCTGGCTTCTTCTTTATGGTCTTGACAGGAAGCTTTGGGGGACACATGGCGGGCAAGGGAAGTGTACTTGATCCGGTCTATGGGTTGCTTGGCGTAGATCCCGAGGCCTTTTGGATCATCGGGTTTGGCATGGTGCCTCTGTTAATCGCCGTTGCATTCATCGAGATCGTCGCCGCTTTCGCTTTCTTTCTTCGATTTCGACGAAGAGCGCAAATTTAGATAGGCGCGCGGTAAAAACTTGGCCGGTATTTTTGGAACCCGAGCCTCTCTGTTCTCGGATTTAAGCTTGCTTTACAAGTAGTGACCGCTTTGCTCTTCACAATTGCATGCATGCGTTTCATGTATGATTGATAGACGTCTGGTTCTCATTCGGACGGAGCATACCATTCGCATTCATGTTCGCAGTAAGGGGCGCCATGTCCCTTGCATGTCACTCGAGATATTCTCACTTTTCTGCCTATGGCGCTGGAGACTCCTTCATGAAACGAATCATGCATAACATCACACATCGTTTCCGGTATTTTGATGGCGAGTTCAAGAAATAGACAGTTGTGTACACGGTATACAACCCGATTCTCTTTGCTCTCAATGATCTCTGGCTCTGCTCCTGCTTCTTCGAGGTAGCCGTTAATAAAGAAATCTTTGAAGGTCTCAAGAGACCATTCTTTCACGTAATGTTTGGCTTCGATTTCTTTGATTACGCTTTCACCCATATCTGTTCCGACCTTTTTCAAGAGTTTGTTAGCTCTTTTTTGTCCAAGAAAAAGTTGAAGAGTTTTTATCATGAAGTTCGATAGAGTGAGATAACGGCGTTTGGGATACCCCACTACCGTAGGCTCTCTAGCAATCCTGTAATAAGCTCTTGGTCGGCCTACAGTGCCACTCTTCTCTTCATACCGTTCTATAAACCCAGCGTCCTCTAACGGCTGCAAATGGTGTCGTACGGTGATAGGTTGTAGATTCACTGCCTGCGCTATTTCTTCAACACTAAAGGGCTTTCTGTGCAGCATTTTTAGGATTTCAAGTCTTGAAGCACTGGACAATGCTTGATATGCCTTCTTTTCACTCAAGGGCACTCACTTTAATGTCTTGTGTCGGATCAACGGGAATGTTGCCCATATTTATTAAACTTATCTATTTTTGCTTCTATTTTGGTTTAGGCAACTCTTCACGAGCTAATCACAGCTTCAACCCTCTGGCCCTTACTCGGTTTCTCCCATGGTCGTAGCAATTCTGCCATTTGAATAAGATGAAACCTAAAATCAGTTTCTCCAACGGACTGAACATTCGCAATTGCTTGATCAATGTATTCGTTCATTCTCTTTCTGCAATAATCTAGCGAGCCCTTAGTTTTCAGATTCCGCAAAATCCTGTCAAAGGCGATCTTTCTGAGGACCCGATCCTTTTTCGCCAAAACTCGGAGGTCGTTGAGCAATGCCTCTCTTTCAGCTTGGCTACTAGACTTATACAAATGTATGATAGGCAGGCTAGGTCGGCGTTCTTCAAGATCTTTGGGGATGCCATCTCTCAATGAGACTACGTCCGATAGGTCATCACCAAGTTGATAGGCCATTCCAAAAAGCTTTCCAAAAACTGTGAGGCACTTGACATCGATATTGGATCCACCTCCCGCGATAGCTCCACACAACGCTGCGGCCTTAAAGAGAGAAGCAGACTTTCTTTGTATCGTTTCGAGGTATTCGTTTTCAGACATGCTAATTGAAGTCATTGTCACATCCATATATTCGCCTTCACAAAGTGCGAGGCCCGCCGCCGATATAATCTTCACTATCTCTCTTCCGTAGTCAGCTGCCAAGTCTATTGCTAGAGATATCATCGCATTTCCAACTAATATAGCCTCATTCACAGACCACTTTTCATGAACCGTAGGGAGATCACGTCTAAACTCATCTTGATCTAAAATGTCGTCATGGACGAGAGTTGCAGTGTGTAGTAGCTCAATAGCTAAAGCAAGTTGCATTACATCCTCTCGATTTCCGCCAACGCTTTGGGCGCTCAGTATGACCATTAGAGGTCTTAGTCTCTTTCCCCGCGATAACAAGGCGTATTCTATTTTTTCATGAAGCCTCAGGTGAGAAATTCTTGAAATCAGATTTGAGAGTTCAGATTCTATTTGTCGTTTGGTGTTTTCTGCATACGATTGACACGCCTCTTCATCTGGTATAACCTGCGCTCTGGT
>JABAOC010015990.1_pt2 | contig 26212 bp, 27 predicted proteins | sample 7062161 | NCBI WGS metagenome assembly JABAOC01 (sample SAMN14538625, study PRJNA623070) | marine sediment metagenome | biome: marine biome [ENVO:00000428]; feature: marine pelagic biome [ENVO:01000023]; material: deep marine sediment [ENVO:00002113] | place: India: Gulf of Khambhat ... | reverse complement strand
AAAATTGTGTTGAAATTGTTGAAGCATATTTGGCTGCTGCAAAAACAGGGCTTGTAATTGTTCCAGTTCACTTTCGTTTTGTTGGCAAAGAAATACTTAATTTAATGGAAAACTCAGATGCTGAAGCATTTATCGTTCATGATGAGTTTGTGCCTGTTGTCAATCCAATTAAAAAAGACCTAACAAATGTAAGAGAAGATAGATATATTGTTGTAGGAACGAAAGTTAAGGGATACAAAGAGTACGAAGAATTTATTCAAAACTCAAGTGATGACGAATCTAATATAAACATAGATTGTAAAGATCCATGGATAATTCTATATACATCTGGAACAACAGGTGTCCCTAAAGGAGTAGTTCGGTCTCATGAATCATACATTGCATTCTTCTTAATCAATGCCGTTGATTTTGGATTTACCAATCGTGATATATGTATAAATGTAATGCCTTTGTATCATGTTAATTCAACTTTCTATACCTTTTTATTCTTGTATTTAGGTGGAACAGCATACATTCATCCAGCACGTCATTTTAGAGCTGATGAAATATTAGAAATTATCGAAAGAGAAAAAATTACCTATATATCTTTAATTCCTACACACTATAATTTAATTTTAAATGCATCAGAAAAGGCAAAAAAACGTAATGTCAAATCAATAAAAAAGCTTCTTTGTTCCTCAGCACCAGTTACAAAAAATATGAAAAAAGAGATTATGAAATTTTTTCCAGGTGTTGAGCTTTATGAAGCATATGGCTCAACTGAAGCAGGTTTAGTAACAATTCTTAAACCTGAGGATCAATTAAAAAAACTTGGATCCATTGGTTATGAAGCTGTTGGAACTGATACAATTAAACTTTTAGATGAAAACGGTCATGAAGTAGGCATTGGTGAAGTAGGTGAACTATTTTCACGTGGACCTATGATGTTTGAGAAGTACTATAAAATGCCTGAGAAAACAGAGAGCTCATTTAGAGGAGAATGGTTTAGTGCTAGAGATATGGCTATGCGTGATGAAGATGGTTTTTATTATATTGTTGATAGAAAGGATAATATGATTATTACAGGTGGGGAACATGTTTATCCAAGTGAAGTACAGGAGGTTATTACCCTGCATCCTGATGTTTTTGATGCTGCAGTAATTGGTCTTCATCATGAAAAATGGGGAGAACAAGTAACCGCTATTGTTGTGCCAAGAGATAATGTCAAAATTAATGAAAAGAAAATTATTGAATATTGTAAGGATAAAATGGCTGGATATAAACGTCCAAAACAAGTAATATTTATCAAAGATGAGGAAATGCCACGAACTCCAACTGGAAAAATACTTCATAGGAAACTTAGAGAACGTTTTAATAAATGCGAGGAATAAATATGGATAAATATAGATTTGGAATAATTGGTGCTGGACCAGTAGGAAGTATAATGGCTGCTCATCTTGCAAAAGCAGGCCATAATGTTATCTTAATTGATATCTTAAAAGCACATATGGATGAAATAAAGAGAAATGGCCTTTCTATTACTGGCTTTAGGAAAATGAATGTAAAATTTCCTGATGATAATATTTGCTATGGTATTGACGAGATAAGTGGAAAGGATTTTGATTATATTTTTATCTCTGTTAAAGCATCTGTTCTTCCTCAGATTTTACCTATAGTTAAAAAAGTTGTAAAGCCAGGTATTAATTTTATCAGCCTACAAAATGGCCTTGATAATGAGGAATTAATTGCAGATGTTTTTGGAAAGGCTAACACATTAAGAATTGTTGTAAATTATGCAGGAAACCTTATTGATAATGGAAAGATAAGAATGTCATTTTTTAATGCTCCAAATTATATTGGCATGATTGATCCAAGGGCTGAAAAAAAGTCAAAAGCTCTTGCAAAGGTTATTTCTGCAGCAGACCTGGAAACTTCATTTACAAAAGAAATCAAGAAATATGAATGGGAAAAAATCATACTTAATGCAGCACTTAGTCCTGTGTGTGCGTTGACTCGAAAAACAATGAGACAAATGATGGAATTTAATTATACAAGAGATCTAACAGAAGCTATTCTTAAAGAGGGAATTGAAGTTGCTGCAGCAAATGGGTTTCATTTTAAGCCAGATTTTTTAGAGTTCTGTATGAATTATTTGGACAAAGCAGGCCATCATAGAACTTCCATGCATGTTGATATTGAAAGAAAGAGTCCAACTGAGATAGGATTTATTAATGAAAAAATTGTAAAATATGGAGAAAAAAAGGGAATTCCCACTCCTTTTAACTCAACGATTGTTTCCCTTATTAAGGGCTCAGAACTTCCTGAATATATTGGGGCATAAAATGGTAAATTTGTGGATGGGGTCTTGTTGCATTATGTAATAATAGGTAATGGTGGTGCAGGGGTTAGCGCACTTCAAGTCATTCGTGAAGTTGATAAAGTTTCAGATGTAACAATTATATCTAAAGAGAAGTATCCAGCTTATTCACCATGTTCACTACCAAATTTAATTGGTGGTGAAATTGATAAACCTACCATTTTTCGATTTGATAAAGAATTCTATAAAAGATTAAACGCAGGTTTTATAAAAAATACACAAGTAATAAAGATTCACCCTGATAATAAATCAATAGAGTTTTCAAATGGTAAGGTTTTAAAGTTTGATAAGTTGTTAATTTCTGCAGGTGCAAATCCAATAACACCAAAAAATATTGATGGATTAAATCTAGTTGGAGTTCATATAATGGGCTCACTTGATTCTGCCCTAGGTATTATTGAACATATTAAGCAAGGTGTAAAACATGCAATAGTAATTGGTGGAGGTTTTATGGGTATTGAAACCGCTACCATGCTAAAAAAAAGAGGTATAAATGTAACAATTGTGGAGATGTTACCACAAATTCTAGCTAGAATGCTTGATTCAGATATGGCTGAAAAGATAACAGAAATACTAAAAGAAAATGGCATAAACCTTGTTTTAAATGATACAGTAAAAGCTGTAAATGGAAACAAAAAAGTAAAAAGTGTTACTTTGAATAAAAAAACAATAAATTGTGATATGGTTGTTCTTGCAATAGGTGTTAAGCCCAATATTGAGCTTATTCAAGGTTCAGGGATAAATGTAAATCTAGGCATAATAGTTGATTCAAAAATGCAGACAAATAAAAAAAATATTTTTGCAGCAGGTGACATTGCAGAGGTAAAAGAGCAAATTGAGGGAAGAAAAGGCTCTTTTGCAATATGGCCAAATGCAATAGAACAAGGACGAATTGCAGGTTTAAATATAGCTGGTAAACCAACAAAATATGATGGTGCAGAAGTGGTAAATGTTCTTGATATCTATGATATCCCAGTTGTTGCAATGGGCCAAATATCTAAAGAAATTGGAAAATGTGAAATGATATCACGATTTACCCCTCATTCATCTAAAAAAATTCTCATAAAAAATAATAGAATAATTGGCCTTCAATTTATTGGTACAATAAGAAATACTGGAGTTTTTTATAGCCTTATGAAAAAAGGAACTGATGTCAGAGATATTAAGGATAGACTGCTAGATGATAATTTAATAATTGCTCCTGATATCTAGATATAAATTCCTGCTGCTCCTAAAATAAAATAGAAACCAAAAAAGATTAGAATTGCACTAAATATCAGCATTAACGGTTTGTACCATTTTAATCCCATAATATTTGTCCCTTTTTTTGAAAAATACGCAACACTTGTAAGCCATGCATAATCCATCCAGACATGGCAAATAAACATAAAAATTACTCCAAGTAACCCTGCAAATAAAAGAGCATTAAAAATTAATATACCTCCAACGGTTAACCACCATATAATAAAATAAGGATTAAGACCAGTAAAGGCAATTCCAATAAAAAATAGATATTTGTAAGAGGATTTTGGCTTTATTAATTCATCTGGTTTTGAAACAATTATTTTTCTGATTTGAATAACACCAAATATTATTAGAACAATTCCCCCTGTGACACCTATTACAATTTTTACAACTGGTTCACTGGCAATGGTTAGTAGTCCTAAAGCAAAAAGCATGATAAGTGAAAATTCTACAAGTGTGTGGGCAATAGCAAAAATAAGACCAGATTTGGCACCATGTTTGGTTCCATGCGAGATTGTTGCAATAAATAATGGACCTGGTGCAAGTGCACCAGAGGCAGAAATTATAATAATTGATGCAACAAAACCTAAAAGCTCCATAGTAAAACCAGTAAATAAGAATTTTTTATAATACTATTGCCTATTTCTTTGAAATTTCTAAAAACCTTTCAGCCATTTTTTTACGTCGCTTTTCAAGTTCCTCTGTTTCATCCAGATATTGAATCGCTCCAGTTGAACAGTATTTAACACATTTTGGTTCTCCATCACACAAATCGCATTTGATAATTTCATTATCAATTGTTGTTACTGCATTATATGGACAAAGAACTGCACAGAGTCTACAACCTATGCATCTATCTTCGTCTCTAAAGATAATACCATCTTTGATAGTGTAAGCGTTTTGATGGCAAAACTTTAAACAAACTGGATCATCGCATTGGAAACAAACAATGGGAAACTCATATCTATTGAATTCATCTCTAACAATATAAATAGCCGCTTTCTTTGGATTGCATTCTCCAAACTTATTAAGTGAACAAGCAATCGAGCATTCCCTGCAACCAGTACATTTCTCAGGATACACATAGAGATGTTTCACAACAATTCCTCCAGTTCTCTAACACGTTTTTCTTCAACAAGTCCGTTACTGTCCCAACCTCTGAGTTTATAGTAACGCATAAGAAGACTATCAAATTCTTTTCTATCTATATGATGACCTTTTGATAAACCAAGGGGCATAGGCTCATCAAAATAACGTTTTGGAAGTGTATCATCAGTTCTAGAAATTCCCTCTCTGTTATTGAACATTCTTTCAACATCAATTATTCTTTTTCCAACTTCTTGAAGCTCTTTTTCTCTAAAATTCCAACCAGATGCACAATGAATCAGTTTTTTCATCCATGTATAATCGATAAAATGTGGGCTGTTAAAACCATGACATATAAATTTGCATACACCTAAACTATCAATTACAGCAAAGATATTATCTGAAAAATAAACAGATTTTTCTTTGGCTTTATATGATGTAGGATCGTTATTTACTCCTTTACCATATATTTTTTCTTTGACCTCTAATGGTAATCGAAGAAATATTTCAAGTGTAGGTCTGCTTCTTAAATGATCTGCACCTCTAGATGAAGTTGCAATGCCTAATGCAAATGCCTTTATGTATCTACAATCATGTGGATCGCTTTGAGGTAAACCTTTAATAGCAATTAGAAAGTCTTCAGATTTTTTACCAAATCGCTTAACGTTTTTGGTACTATCTGCTAAAATATCTCCAAATCCTTCCCTTCTAGATATTTTATAAAGTAATTCTTTTGCTAATTCAAAATCCCCGAAATGTAGGTCCTCACCAGTCATCTTTTTATCAATAATTCCCCGTTCATAGAGTTCAAAGGCCCATGCAAGAATAGTTCCAGATGATGATATATCAAGACCCAGTTCATTACAAACATTGTTAAGTTCAATTACATGAGCAGTATTTTCTAGCCCTAAGTTTGCACCAAGAAGACCAACAGCTGTATATTCAGGACCCTCGCCGCCTAATTTATTTCTATGGCGACAATGTACCATACATGAGGAACAACTAATCATTTTTTCAACAAAGGTTTCAATTACCTCAGCGTTTAATGAATCTGACCAAGCATTAAGCTGACTGTTTTTAGTTCTAATAGCACCAAGGGTATTGCTAACTTCATAGAGAAGTGGAGTTCCAACACTACCCAAAATAGAAGTAATTTTTGAACTCATCAAGTAATCCTTGAGTTGCTCTACAGTTTCAAGCATTTCTTCAGGATAAGCAATTTTAATACCTTGTGTTCCCCTTGCAGCAATTGCCTTTAAATTTTTTGAACCCATTACAGCTCCAAGTCCACAACGCCCTGCTGCATTTTTAACTCCAGTTCTGACACATGCAAACCTTACAAGGTTTTCACCTGCAACACCACAAACAGCAGCTTCAACTTGCCCAAAATCCTTTTTTAAAGATTGTTGAACATCAGTTGTATCCATTCCCCAATATACACCTGCATCCTTAATTTCAATTTTTCCATCTGAAACATATAAAATACAAGGTTTCTTTGCCCTTCCAGTAATAATAAGTCTATCAAAACCTGCGTAGCGTAGTTCAGCTGCAAAGTAGCCTCCAGAGTTTGCATCTCCAAGAATGCCTGTTTCAGGTGATTTTGCAGAAACATTAAAACGACTGGAGTTTGGAACAAGCGTTCCAGTTAAAAAACCTGTTCCAAATATTAACACATTTTCAGGTGAAAAAGGATCAATTCCAGGCTTTAACATCTTATAAAGATAGTAACTATTAAGTCCTCGCCCTCCTAAAAATAATTTCTTTAATGAATCTGGAGTTTTACTGATACTAATTTTTTCTTTAGATAAATCAACGATTCCAAGTTTTTTATTAAAGATTTATTTTCACCTCAATTGTGACTCTTATCCTCTTACAAATGCATTAAATCTCTTTTCATCTCCTATGGTTGTGAGAGGTCCATGACCTGTATAAACAATGGTATCATCAGGTAATGTGTAAAGGCGGGTTTTAATTGAATTAGCTAAATCTTCAAATGAACCTTTTCGAAAATCGGTTCTCCCGATACTTCCCTGAAAAAGGGTATCACCGCCAAACAACATTCGATTATAATGGAAACTTACTCCGCCAGGTGAATGTCCTGGTGTATGAATAACTGTGAGTTCATAATTACCAACTTTAATCTTCTCTCCATCCTCAATATATCGATCTGGTTTGGGAGGTTGAGCAATTTCAATTCCCCAACGTCTAGCAGCATTTTCTCCATCTTCAATAAAAAAGAAATCATCTTTATGTGCTAAAAACTCTGCTTTTAATTCTTTTTTAAGTGGAGCAACAGCCCCTACATGATCAAAATGACCATGTGTAGCAAGTATAAATTTAATTTCTATTCCAAGATTTTTTACCACTTTTAAAATAGTTTCTGCATCATCACCAGGATCAATTATTACTCCCTGGTTTGAATCCTCGTCCCATAAAATATAACAATTTGAAAATAAGGGACCAACAACGAGGGGTTCCACTTGTGGTTTAGAAGAGGTCATCGAGTTCATCACCTTCTCCATCACCTGCTGGCATTTTTCCAAATTGCTGGAGAAACTGTTGTATTAGCTCACTTTCTCGTTTGGTATACATAGGATCTGTTTCATACCAAAAATATCTTGCTTTAGTATCTGAATTCAACTTTTCCTTAAGATCAGCTTGAATATTTTGTGTGCCTTTTATTACAATTATTACCTTGTTTTCATCTTTTAATTGATACACTCCTTCTTCAGCAGGAACCGCTAAAACATTTTCATTGTTGAGCTCCAGCCACTTATCAGGTGGAAATGTAACTGGACGTATATTCAAACGTAAATCACACCTTAAACAACGTATTGATTCCTTTTTGGCTTGATCTTCATTGTAACAATTCTCCACTATTTCAAAATTATTTTTCCTTATATTTGGAGAAAGTTTTGGAGGATCTATTCTGTTCATATCTGCAAAACCTTCTAGAGGTCCAATATACGGATCTACCTTTATGGATGGAGCAAGTGTAGGATATATATTTCCATCTCCACCAAGGAACTTATCAATTGAAGTTGCTGCTGATGCTCCATCTGCAACAGCTTCTATTACTGAAGCTGGTCCCCTTACAACCTCACCACCTGCAAAAACACCAGGAAGATTTGTTTCCATATCTTTATTTACAGAAATCATCTCATTCTTACTATCAATTCCTTCTATCCATGAAAGATCTGAACTTTGACCAATGGCAAGTATTGCCTTATCTGCTTCAATTATTTTAGTTACACAAGTGTTAAATTTTGGAGAAAATTTACCCTTCTCATCAAAAACAGAGGTGCATTTTATTAGCTCAATACCGGTGATCTTTCCATTTTTGCTTAATATTTTATTTGGGCCCCAAGAAGGATGCATCACAACACCTTCATCCTTTGCATCTTTGATTTCCCAGTCATGTGCAGGCATATCTTTTTCACATTCTAGACAAGCAAGCTTGACATCACTGGCGCCCAAACGGATTGCGGTCCTTGCAACATCTATTGCAACATTGCCACCACCAATAACAACCAACCGATCACTCATGGTTTTTACATTTTTCTTTTTTACATCTCTTAGAAAATCTAGGCCCCATTCTACTCCTTTCAGCTCTGAACCTTCAAGTGGGATTTTCTTGCTAAGCCATGCTCCACTACCAATAAATATAGCATCAAAATCCTTACGAAGATCTGATAATTTTATCTTATTTCCAACTGAAGTATTGGTTTTAAACTCTACCTTTAAATCTTTTAACTTTCCAATTTCTTTATCAAGGACAGCTGGAGATAGACGGTAATCAGGAATTGCATATCTGAGCATACCACCAATATTTCCTTCTGATTCAAAGATAGTTACACTATGACCTGATAAAGAAAGGTAATATGCAGCTGAAAGACCAGAGGGACCACTTCCAACAATAGCAACCTTTTTTCCAGTAGATTTTTTAGGTTTTAGTTTTAAAGAACCATTGTCATTATCTGTTGCAAACCATTTCAAAGCACATATGGACATTGGTTCATTTAGTTCCCCTCTACGACAAACATCCTCGCATGGATGAAAACAGACACGTCCTAGAATATCTGGGAAGGGTATCCTTTCTCTTATTACTGCTATTGCTTCAGAATAATTTCCCTTATTGATAAGATGTATATATCTAGGAATATCTACACCTGCAGGACAATTCGCAATGCAGGGAACAAGAACGTCTTCTCTTTCTTCACGAGGTAGGTCTTTGTCAGTTAAAGCTCCAGTTGGACAAACCTCAACACAATTACCACAGAACCTACAATCAGAATCATCATACATAGAACTCTTTGTAAGACCAACGATTACCTTATCCTCATTAAAGACAAATCCCAAAGCATCAATACCCCTTAAATCACGGCAGGCCCTAACACATCTCAAGCAAGAAACACAGAAATTATAATCACTTTCGAAAAGTGGTTCATTATTATGTTTTGGAAGGTTTTTAAAAATATATTTGGATAAATCCTGTCTAATACCAATGTATTGAGCAATCTTCTGTAACTCGCAGTAGCCAAGAAGTGGACAGCATCGCTCATCTTCTGGAACGTTAGTTGAACATTGAGTCCTTGAGCAACCATCCTGTTGGGCACATTGAAGACAAGCATGTGGATGATCTCTTAATATCTCAGCAAGGTTGTCCCTACGTGCCTCTTTTACTATATCAGTTTCGGAGTTTACCTCCATTCCTTCTTCAGCAATAGTATCACATGCGGTTACTAGATCTTCTCTACCCTTCATTTCAACAAGACATAACTGACAACCAGAAAACCCTTCTTTAGGACCTGAACCATCATTTCTATATTCACTGTTTTCTCTGAATATTTTTTCAACTGGTTTTTGACCATGTGAACTACCTAGACTAGGATGATAACATAATCTTGGGATATATATATCATTATCTTGAGCAGCCTCTAAAATTGTCATTCCTTCTTTACATTTGACACTATTACCATTAATATTTAATGTAATACTCATGAAATTCCTCTTATTTTCAGGTAAAATGGGAAGAGATATTCCCAAATAGTCTCACCATGAATGCGAGATTGCGTCTTGTTTACATGCAGTTGTACAGGGTAAAGGTGGTCTGTTGGTCATTGGTTTACAGGGAGCACAGGTATATTTAATCTTTTTTCGCTCTGCTTCAGTAACAAATGCTACTTCGTCATCAGAAAATGGGTCGTTTTCATCAGGTCCCACATCCAAAACACCATATGGACATGCGTTAATGCAATCCTTACAACCATTGCATTTATCTGTGTCTATTGCTATAAAATAATCCCCAGAACCATCCTTATATCCATAATTTGCTATCATAGAAATTCTCCTAAACTATTTTTTACCCTTTTCTACTAATGCTTTTGCAAAGAGGGCAGCACCAATAGCACCAGCAAGCTGTGTATCATATTTAGTCGTCTTCATAATAGGAACACCAACTTCTTTTTCCAATCTTGTTACAACACCTTTGTTCTTTGCTATACCTCCAGTTATGGCAAAGTCCTCCTTGACACCTATTCTTTCAAGGAGGGTCATTATCCTATGAGCCATCGCAGAACAATAAGCAGCTAATACCATATTTTTTGGCCAACCTTCCCTAAGAAGACCAGTAGCTTCAGTTTTTGCATATACGACGCAAGTACTGCTAACTGGTTGGGGTTCCTTCTCTATATCCAAAGAAAGATCTCCAACATCATTGATTGAAACTCCTAATAGATCAGCAAATACTTCCATACCCCTACCGGTGCCAGCTGCACACTTATCGTTCATTAGGAAATTTGTTACTTTCCCTCTTTCATCGCAATGTATAGCTTTACAGTCCTGACCACCCATATCTAAAATTGTTCGAACTGAAGGTCCATACATAAAGTTACCACCACGAGCATGACATGCAATTTCTGTAATAGCACGCTGACTAAATGGAACATTGACACGACCATATCCAGTACCAACAGTATAAGTGATATCCTCTAGTTTAAGACCTGTGTCCTCCATGGCCCAATTTATTGCTTTCATGGCAGAATCAGGGCTATCTGATCCAGTTCTCATATTAGAATAACAATACAATTCACCATCAGCAAGTACAACAGCTTGAGAACTAACAGAACCAACATCTACACCAGATGTAATTAACTTACCTTTCCAATCCAGATCTGGATTTGTCCATCGTGATTCAGTCCATCTCCAAAGTTCAGTAGTTTCAGCCATTTTATTTACCTCCCTTCCAACCGGCTGCTGCAAGTGCTGCACCTAATGCTCCAACAAACTCTGGATTCTCCGGTACTACAACTTCAAGTTCAAGATCCTTATTAAGAGAGTCAACAAAGCCAATATTATTCGCCACACCCCCTACAAGTACTACATCCTTATCAAAACCAATTTTCCTAACCATTGATGTAATCCTACTTGCCATAGCATCATGAACTGCTTTCGCCATATTTGCTTTGGATACCTTGTTATGCACCATTGTTACCACCTCTGATTCGGCAAAAACTGTACACTGTGCATTCATTGGAATATCCTCCGTAGCTTTCAAAGAGAGAGGTCCAATTTCTTCTAATTTAACTTCTAGAGCACGAGACATAGCTTCAGTAAACGCACCTGCACCCGCTGCACATTTTTCGTTTACCTCGAAATCTATGATTCTTCCTGTTTCATCGCATCTCATTCCTCTTCCCTCCTCAGCACCAACATCAATAACACTCCGAGCAGCAGGGTGAAGGAATACAGCTCCTAATGAGTCACAGCCTACAATAGATTTAGTTTCATCATAAAATGGAGCAAGTTTTTCACCAGCTCCGGTGGATATAGTCTTTTCTAAATCATCTTTTGTGATACCAGCCTCTTTGAAGGCCATATCGACTGCCTTTTGAGCACTTTTTTCCACTTCAAATCCTGCAAGAACATTCGATTTCCCTATAATTTTATTGTCTTTTAAAATTACCACTTTAATGTTTTTTGCCCCCAAATCAATTCCCATAGTTATCATATTCTTGGCCTCCTTATTTTACACCAAGCGTTTCCATAAATGCATTGATTTTAGCTTTTGTTCTAGCTTCATCAAACTCTCTCTCATCAGCGTTATTCCCTTCAAAAGCCATAACAGGAAAACCTGCTTCTAAAAGTGCTAATCTATTTTCTGCGATACCAACAGTTAATCCTTCGCATCCTCTATTATAATGAAGCATAACTCCATTTAGTTTCCACTCCTTAGCTATTCGAATCATCATATCACTTTTTAGATGACATGAATAGAAATGCTGCCATTCAGGTTTATGTAATTCATATTTAACATATTCATAAAGAGCTTGATCTCTACTTGTAAATTCAACATTGGGTATAGTCTTTGCACCCCATGTACCATCTTTTTTTACTTCCCATTGACCAATAAGACCAAAAGTATATAACGAACCGATTGAAACACAACCAAACTTTTCAAGATATCTAAAGATACTAAGAAAACTCCATGGTGGTTGTGTATCTGACATTACTCTGACGCGTTCATTAGGTACTGCAGCAATACCCCGTTTAACTCTATCTTTTACTTCAGGAAGAAGGTCTTTTTCATAAAAATCTGCTACCTGTTTTCCAGCTTTTTGAAGAGTTCCAAGAACATAAAGTGAATAAATAGATTTTTCATCCAAGGGGGCAGGTATAGCTTTGTTCAATTCACAAATCTCTGCCCATTTAGATGTTGAAACAAAATGATTCCGTATAGCCTTGTACAAAAGTTCATCGTCATACTCCCTGCCAGTTGTCTTTTCCAAAAATTTTATTCCATCTTTCAGCTGTTCTACCACGTACTTGATTTTACTGTCTGTTAATTCATCGGACGGTCCAACAGCGTTATCTACCGAAAACATAGGAATTCCACCTTCAAGATCTGAAACAACTTGATACCATTTTGCGTGTGAACAACAAATATGATCTTGCCAGATGAAATCAGGTTTTGGAAATCCAACTGGCTTTGCTCCTTGGAATCTAGGTACAAACTCTCCGTCCTTATATCCAAATGCAAACTTGTCAGTTATAATGGAACCCCAGTAATTACGCATATATGAACAAAGATCCCGAGGGTATCCTTTTACCTCGGTAGCTTCCATACATTCTAAGGAAAGTTCTTTATCAAATGCAATTGTTGCACTATAGGGTTCGCTAGTGATCGGATAAACATCATCCCCTAGACCTGCAGGTATTGCATCAAATGTCCATGCACCCCCGGCCCATCTAAGACCTCCTTTGTCATGTGCTTCTGCATAATCCTGATAAAATTTCATTCGGATATTTTTTGCTTTGTTCCAGCATTTCAGTTTTTCTGTTGGATATTTATTTTCAGTCATCATATTTTATCATCTCCTAGAATAAATCCTCCTCACCAATCATCTCAAGAAATGCCTCAACACGAATTTTAAACTGCCCTATTGGGACAGTAACATCAAATTCTAAGAATAACGTCGGTACGCCCGCATCTTCTAATGCTTTTTTTATTGCTACAAAATCAAGCTCATGAGGATCACAGAACTTTTGTTGCATGATTACTGCTCCATCAACTTTCCAATCTTTACAAAGATTCAAAATATGAGGAATTCTTTTTCGTTCTTCCCAATCCTTTGATGGACAAGGTATTCTGTCTACATAACGTGATGCAATTGAAGCCAATTTATCTTTACCATTTTCTACTTCATTCCAGAAATATCTAGATCCAGTGCAATGATCATCTATAACAAACGTAGCACCACAGTTTTCAACCATGTTCATAAAAACTGTGTCATCATCTTCAGATCCAAGAATCATCAATCTACTACCAGTATCTCGATCTGGTGTATATCCATCTAATTTGTTTAAAAGTTCTTTCAACATTTTATTATGCTCAGCTTTATCAGTCATTTGCATAGCCATTACAACCTCCATAACTTCTGTGCCAGTAATTGGAGGTTTATCCCGTTTCCTCAGCTCATATAGCTTTCTCATAAGACGACGGTTTTCATTATAAATTTCAATTGATTTTTCTAAATCTTTATCTGTGATCTTCTTTCCAGTCCAATCTTCAATTTCTTTTTTAAAAACCTTGTATTCTTCGGTTAAAAATTCATACGCATGCGGACTCTGAACTTTATGGGGCATACAGAGAAATTTTTCAAACTCTACTGGTCTGTGTTTAATCCAACTTGTATACGCTTGCCTGATATGTAGACAAGATTGGGCAATCATAAGTCCATCTAGATATTTATATCTTTTTTTAAGCCCCTGAGCCAGACAATCTCGACAAAATGGACAAAACATACCAAAAATATGCGGTTCAGTTACATCCTGTGGTTCATGGCTTCCGAGAATCCGTACAGGAAGCACACCTGCTGCATATAATATTTCTTCTGGTACATAAGTGCAAAAATATCCCATTACTTTTCCAGCATTTTTTTCTTTCCACTGTTTAGCATAATCATGTCGATTTTTTTCCCAATTCTCAAACTGTTCAATCATTCTATTACCTCTTATCTTTTATAGATTTATCCGATTTATAAAGCAGATTTATAAAGCTGCTCTTGTCAAATCCTATCGATTTGAAAAATTCTATTAAATCTCCACTATCCCATCTTACTGATGTATATACTTCTTTTAGTCCTTCATTTTTAAAATAATGTATCAGAGCCTCTCCTAATTTAGTACCGATACCTTCTCCCATTAGTTTTGGATCAACTTCTATCATTTCTATCCACCCTGATCTTTCCACGCCAAATCCCCACTCTTTTATACATCCTACAATAAAACCTACAACCTTGCTCTCCTTTTCAGCAACAATACAGGTTTTCGGACTCTTTTTTATAAATGACATAAAAAGATCCTCAATTGCGTAGCTAGTATCTCGATCGGGGCCGTCTCTTACCACTTTTCTATGAATGTCAGCTGCTTCTCCAATATCTTTATCTTTCATCGGTCGTATAGTAATATTTGACATAATACCATCTAAACCTCATTCAACCCGAATGATTTTGACCTTTTTTTCAATCCAATCTGGAGGAAGGTAGATTCGGCCACTATTTCCACACTTCTTGACAATTTTTTCAATCATCTCTTGACCATAAACTTCAAATTTTGTTGGATTATCCATGATTTCCCCTAGCTACATTGTAGCTATATTATAGTTATAAAGGGATTATATAAAAAGTTTTTGGATATTTCACCTTTTATCATTAAATAAATCTATGATATTAAGAATAATAACAAAACACAAGAGATAGTTCGAAAAACATATATCTCACCTTTTCATACCCCTTTTTTAATTTTTTAAAATTCATTGGTGATAAAGATATGTTAACGCTTGGGGAAACCTTGGATCGGGCGGCTATAGCTTTTCCAAATAAAGAAGTAATTTGTTATTTCAAAAAGGATGAAGAGAGAATCACATATGCGGAATTAAATGATAGGGTTAATCGTCTCGCAGGAGGTCTTGTAAAACTAGGGATTAAAGCAGGGGATAAAGTTGCTGTGTGGATGCCAAACCGTCCAGAATGGATAGTGACATTATTTGCAGTGGCACGTATTGGAGCTATACTAGTACCAATGGATATTTGGTATAAAGCTCCAGAAGCAGAATATATACTAAATCATTCTGATTCTGTGGCAGTAATTACACTGAAGGATTTTGGTAAGAGTAATTTTATTACTATGCTCAATGAAGTAAAATCAAACCTCCAAAAGCTCAAATATATTATTGCTATTGATGAAGCTAAAGGGAGTATTATTTCATATCAATCTGTTTTAGAAATGGGAGATGACTGGAGAGAAAACCAGGAATATACAGATCGTCGTTTTCAGAATGATCTAGATAATATTGTAATTATAGTCTACACAAGCGGTACAACTGGAAAACCTAAAGGAGCAATGCTCAGTCATATGAATATCGTTGCAAATGCAAAAGATGCAGCATCTATAATGCTTGTAAACCATAAAGACAGATTCCTTGTTCCCGTTCCCTTTTCGCATCTTTTCGGTTGCGTGTTAGGCATAGCTTTAACAGTTGTTCATGGAGCAAGTATTGTTGTCATGGAAACTTTTGGACCTGAAGATGTACTTAAAGCAATTGAGAAGGAGAAGTGCACGGTAGTTCATGGAGTACCAACAATGTTTATTCGAGAATTAGAGGTATTAAGAGTTAGAAAGTATGATTTAAATTCCCTTCGAACGGGTATAATAGCCGGGGCTCCTTGTCCTATCGAGACAATGCATGGAATTATGAATATCATGAAATGTAATATTTGTATTGGTTATGGATTAACAGAATGTAGTTTAGTCACATTGACCAGATTTGATGATATTCTTCAACAAAGAGTTGAAACTGTTGGACGAGCATTACCAAATGTAGAAGTAAAAATTGTGGATAATAATCACAAACAGGTTAAAATGGGCGAAACTGGAGAACTTGCTTGTAAGGGGTATAATGTAATGAAAGGTTATTATAAAATGCCAGAACAAACCGCAGAAACCATTGATAAGGATGGTTGGCTCTATACTGGAGATTTGGCAACTGTTGACGAAGATGGCTATTATAAAATTGTTGGTAGAAAGAAGGACATGGTTATCGTTGGTGGATTTAATGTTTACCCGAGGGAATTAGAAGAATTTTTGATAGCTGAACCAAAGATACAACAAGTTGCTGTGATAGGAGTTCCAGATCATGATATGGGGGAACTTATTGCAGTAGTTATTGTTCCAGAACCACGCAATAAAATAACTGGACAAGAAATTGTTGATCTTTGCTATGGCAATATGGCAAGTGCTAAGGTTCCGAGATACGTATTTATAGAAAAAGAATTACCAATCAGCAGTAGAGGCAAAGTACAAAAATATAAACTTAGAGATAAACTAGCTGAAAAGATAGAAAAGGAAGGAATACAAAAGATTGTACCTAGCTCAGTAAAAATGAAGAGAAAGAAGGATACAATGGAAACAATCATTGAAAAATTCATTGCAACAGGTAAATTTACTAAAGAACAAAAACCAGAAATGGAAAGGTTTTTATTATCCTTAAATGAAGAACAAGATATGAGATTTAAGAATCTTATTTTAGATAATAGGAAAGTAAAGAATATAAAATAGTAGAATTTATTGAAGCTTTATTAATTTCCATTTAAGAACTTACAATTTTTAATTATCTTTTAATTATTGTATTTATAATGCAAAATAGAGGGTAGATTTTATATAATATTACATCTATTGTAATTTGAAAGGGGGACTAATTAATGAAAAAATTATATTTTAAGAAGATAATGGCTTTTATACTAATCTGTATAATGATGCTAGTTACAATACCAATAATTCAAGCAGATACAGACCATTTTTCAAATAGAGTTATAATCATATCGGGAAAATGTAATAGTGTAACTACAACAGGGTTATGGTTATTTGCATTAACATATATCAATAAAGAAGAGATTACGATTCAAGCTCAAGGAGAGAGTGGAGAGAAAATAAATGCTTTTGTTTTTCCACCAGATTTTGCTTTCTATTTTAGCCATGAAAATATACTAATACAAATGGAAAATGCTGAAGGTTTTCTTTTCTGGGCCCAAAAATCCTTGCTCTTTAATAATACTTCACAACGAGTATTTGTTATCTGTAAAGCTGGAGATATTTGGGTAACTCATTAGAATAAACCGGAGGAAATTATACGAGAAAAGAAGGTATCTTTACATTAGCAATTACCTTATTTTTCATCAATGGAACTATTATCTCATCAATTGACACTACAAAGGAACAAGCATATATTCCAAAATCATCTGGCAATACATTATTTGTAGGAGGGAGCGGTCCTAATAATTACACGAGGATTCAGGATGCGATAGACAATGCAAGTGTTGGGGATACGGTATTTGTTCATAATGACTCATCACCTTATAATGAGAATCTAGTTGTGAATAGATCAATTAATCTTATTGGAGAGGATAGAAATTCAACTTTAATTGATGGTAAAAAAAGCGGAAATGTCGTTTATATTACTGTAGATTTAGTAAATATAAGTGGTTTCACAATATATAACGGAGACAATGGAGTTAGTTTATACTCTAACTACAATAAGATTATTAATAATACAATCTCAAATAACTGGGACGTTGGTTTAATTATTTCCTACTCAAGTAACAATACTATAATAGATAACGATTTATCAAACAGCGGAAGTGGAATAAATCTATTCTTCTCTAGAGATAATCTCATTTCAGATAATACCATCATTTCAAATAATCATGAAGGAATATATTTCTATCGATCTAAAAATAACACAATCATAGAAAACAATATCTCAAATAATGGTTTAGGTATCAGTATACATTTTCAATTATGTTATAAAAACATCTTTTATCATAATAACTTTATTAAAAATGATCAGCAAGCTTATGATGGTGGAGATAACATATGGGATAATAATTATCCCTCCTGTGGTAATTATTGGTCTAATTACAATGGTTCAGATAAAGATGGAGATGGTATTGGTGATGAACCTTATCAAGTTCCTGGTGGAAGAGAAGATAAATATCCATTAATGGAACTTTATGGATATACACAGCTAGAATTATATTTAATACCAAGTTTGTTCCAATTCTCAGGTCTAATAAAAAATATCGGTAATAAAACTGCATTTAATATTCACTGGAATATAACCATTGATAATGGTATTGTTCCTATTGGAAGGATTTCTGAAGGAATAATCCCAAAGCCTCTTCAACCAAATGATAATGCATTAGTAAAAACAGGATTTATTTTGGGATTTGGAAGAATTATGCTCACTATTGCTGTATGGGCAGATAACGTTCCATATATATCAGAATCAACAACAGGAACTCTTATTTTTTTATTCATTTTATTATAGATACAGAACTTCCTCCCTTAAATTAACTTAATTAACATATACTTTACCAAAAAGTAAAATAATGATAGAATTACTACGGGTGCTCTATTCATTGTAAATATTAAAAATTCCTACTTAATCAAATGGAGGTAAAAAAATGGAATTAAAGGGGAAATCCGCTATTGTAACTGGTGGAAGTATAGGAATCGGTACAGCAATTGCTATAGCATTAGCTCAAGAAGGGTGTAATGTTGCTATAAATTATCGTAAACATGATGATGAGGCTAAAGCAGTTGCTAAAAAAATGGAGAAATTTGGTAACAAATCTCTTGTTGTAAAAGCAGACGTGACCAGTTTAAATGATGCCGAAGCAATGTTCAAAAAAGTCATTAAAGAATTTGGAGGATTAGATATTCTTGTCTGCAATGCTGGGATTAACAGAGATCGTATTATTTGGAAAATGAGTGAAAAGGATTGGGATGATGTAATAAATATCAATCTTAAGGGTTATTTTATCTATAATAAATTAGCAGCATCACATTTCAAAGAACAACGATCAGGGAAAATAATAAACATAACCTCTATTAACGGTCTAAGAGGAAAATTTGGACAATGCAATTACTCCGCGTCTAAAGGCGGAATAATTGCTCTTACGAAAGCTTTAGCTAAAGAAGTTGGAAAGTTCAATATAAATGTCAATGCTGTAGCACCTGGAATGGTTATGACAGAGATGGCAAAAAATATTCCACCAGAATTTCTCCAAAAAGCAATAGATGAAACAGTTCTTGGTCGAATAGCAACAACAGAGGATATTGCCAATGTGGTCACTTTTTTATGTACTGAAAAAGCGAGACACATAACTGGAGAAGTAATTAAAGTGGATGGAGGCCAATATATCTAAAAAGTTGGTGAAACAGTGAAGGTAGGAATTGTAGGGATCGGGCATGGAAAATTTGGAAACCGAAGTGACGCAAATGTTCAAGAACTAACCTTTGAACCATTTAAACAAGCAATTGAAGATACCAACAATCTCAGAAGAGAAGATATTGATGCACTTGTAGTAGGTTCTGTACCTGAATACCATATGCAGCGTTCACTTCCTGGAGTTGTTGCAGAATATTTAGGCATGAATCCAAAATCTACATGGTTAACTGAAGCTGCTTGTGCTTCCGGTAGTGCAGCAATTAGAACGGCATACATGGCTATTAAATCAGGAATACATGATGTTGTCGCGGTTATGGGAGTACAAAAAATGAGAGAACTCTCAACCGAAGAAATCCTTGCACTCATGGGAAGGGTTGGAGATGTACAATGGGAATCAATATTCGGAACTACCTTCCCTGGATATTATGCCTTATATGCAAATAGGCACATGCATGAATTTGGTACAACTAATGAGCAAATAGCACTTGTTGCTGTAAAAAATCATCATTATGGTTCAATGAATCCAAATGCATTTTTTCAAAAAGAAGTAACACTGGAAAAGATACTAAAATCAGATGATGTCGCTCCGCCGATAAAAGTTTTCGATTGTTGCGCTAATGCTGATGGTGCTGCATGTATTATAATGACAAATGAAAAAAAGGTCAAAAAATTTAACGATACACCTATTTGGTTTGAAGGATTGGGATCTGCATCTGCACAAATGTCAGTGCTCAGAAGACCAAATCTATTCGAAATCCCAAGCGCAGTTGAAGCTGCAAAACAAGCCTATTCGCAATCAGGGGTTAAATCTTCTGATATTCATGTTGCAGAAGTGCATGACTGTTTTACTATTGCTGAAATTATGGCTTATGAAAATCTCAGTTTTTGTTCCAAAGGAAAAGGTGGTAAATTCATTGAAGAGAAACAGTCTTACATCGGTGGGAAAACACCAGTTAATGTTGATGGTGGTTTGAAAGCTAAAGGTCATCCTGTTGGTGCAACCGGAGTGTCAATGACCACTGAAATTGTAAAACAACTAAGAGGCGATGCTGGAAAACGACAAGTGAATGGAGCAGAGATAGGTCTTACACATAATGTTGGCGGTATAGGTCAATACTGTTTTGTTCATATTTTAAGGAGGTAAAAAATGCCATTCAAATACTTTGGAAAAATCAATTTCACACCATATACGAAAGTGGATGCATTTGCTGATTATCTTCAGAAAGGAAAATTGATGGGTACACAATGTAAAAAATGCGGTGACCTATATTTCCCTCCAAGAGCAGATTGTTTAAAATGTTTAAGTGATGATATTAAATGGATTGAATTTTCAGGTAAGGGGATACTTCATACGTATACAAAAATAACAGCAGCGCCTAAGGGATTCAATGACATAGCTCCCTATATTATAGGAGTGGTTGATCTGAAGGAAGGAGGACGATTACTTGCATGGTTAAAAGATATACCTGATGATAAAATAAAAATAGGGATGTCAGTCAAGGTTGTTCCACGTATATTTGAAGAAATAGAAGAAATTAAACTCTATTATACAATAGAAAAATCTTAATAAATCTTAATTTTAGGAATTATTTAGGTTTGTTACTATTAATTCATTACAAATTAAGTATCTTCTTTGCATTTTTATAAAGTATATTCTCTAGTGTTAATTTTTTAAGGGATAAAGAACAAAGCGCATCAATATTTTTTCTAATACTTATAACTCCTGGCCAGTCTGAACCAAAAATTACTTTATTCATATTCTTTTCTATCTCTGGAAAATATTGTAATAGTTTTTGAGGGGGTAGACCAGAAATTTCCATATACACATTTTTATGGATTATTGAAAGGAAAAATGCTCGGTCATACCAAAAACCACGTCCACTATGAGCCATTACAATCTTAAGTTTAGGAAAATCAGCTGCAACTTCATCAAGATATAAGGGATCTCCATATTTCAACTTCGAATGCTTATATATTGATGATCCAGTGTGAAACATGATAGGTATTCCAAGTTCTACTGCCTTTTCATAGATAGGATAAATCTTGTTGTCATTTGGATAAAAATGCTGATACGGAGGATAAAGTTTCAATCCCTTAAATTCCATTTTATTTACACATTTTTCTAATAGATACTCAGGATTTTTCGATGTAACAGGATTGATGGAAGCAAAAGGAATAAACATTCTATTGTTTTTACAAAAGCTATGTACATAATCATTCGGAACCACACCGGTAGTTAAAGGAGAATCTTCTGCTAGTACAACAGCAAAATTAACACCCTCTCCTGCCAAATATTCTCCTAATCCATCAGGATTCATAATCTTATTAAAGTTTTGAAAAAGATACGGATTAATATTCCTAAGATAATCTATAACCCAAGGATGCCAATTCTCTTTTTTACCAATATGAATATGAAAATCAATTATTTTTCCCGTATACAAATAGGCAGCTCCTTTTATTATCCCTTTTTTAGTTTTGGAAGAACTGCCTCGATTAGCTCTTCATCGAAAGGATGTCCTTCAGCCAATAATTGTCGATATTTAATAAAATCAATGGTATCTTTTCCAGTTAATTTTTTGTTATTAAAAGCATGAAATCCAAGAAATGCTTCAGTTGCCATATTAGCAGCAAGCCAATGGCGATTTGCAAGCTTTGTTTGATCCCAAAAGAACTTCTTTTTCATCCTAATGCCATCAATTGATTTAATTAAACAACCAGGCATAAGATTAGTATACGTCCAAACCATATCATTAACTGCTTTATCTAAGAGTTCAAAGTCTGTAGGAATAGATTTAACCATATCCCTTGCTTTTTTGAATGCATCTCCTGAAAGATATTCGCCGTAAACAATCTCACCATTCTTAACATACTTATCTATTATAACTGTGGGATTTCGAATAAATTTCTTACCTTGCTTTAACACAGGAACTACCTTGCTAATAAGCCCAATTCGCTTCATTTTATAGGCAGACCATAACTCACAAGAAATGCAATTCCACATTGCATCTTCAATTCCTAAATACCAGGGGAGAAAATCTGTAGATCCTCCATCAGGAGCAGAGCCATGTCGAGGACCAGCTTGACCAAAAATTGCCATATCGGATGATACGGCAATATCACATGCCATACCTATTTCCTGTCCACCAGCAACTCTCATACCATTAACGCGACATATAGTAGGTTTTTTACAATTTAAGATTGAATCCACCATACCATTGAATAGATCCATATATTCCCCATATTCGTTTGGTCTTCCACTATAGTATTCAGCATATTCTTTTGTATTTCCTCCTGTACAAAAAGCTTTGTCTCCTACTGCTGTAAAAATTGCTGCAACTACACTACAATCCATAGATGCTTTATGAAATCCCGCAATCACTCCCTTAACCATCTCAGTTGTATATGAATTATATTGTTTTGGATTGTTAAGTATGATCCAAGCAGAATTCAATCCTTTTACAATATTTCCTTCAGGATCTATTACAGGTTTCAGCTCATATATTATACCAGGAGATTCTTTGCTAAAATACTCGTTTCCCCATAGGTCGTGATTTTTAACTTCATTATCTCTTGGTAACCGTTCTAAAGTCATTTTAATCCTCCCATATTGGTGCTGTTTATCTCAGAGCAGAACGATATAACCTTATTTATAGTTTGGTTTACTCAATGCTTCTTATCTACTTATTCCAACTCAGATAAACAGAACTATTAATCAAAGTAATATTATTTATTTATTAAGAATTGATTTTTGCTTCCCCTGATTTTACAACTTATTCTTTTTTAAAAATCTTTATTTCATATTCTTATACGAATTACATTATATTAACTTTCGTGATAATTAACTGTCTTGGTTAATAAAAACGCACGTAGTCCATTCCATGTATCTACTTCTAAATTCTATAAATCGCTTCTATAGGATCAGATGCTTACCGAGATATTAGGATCCTAGATTCACCTTCAGAGCATCTAACAATCTACACAATCTAGGAAACCTCTCTAGCAATACTTGGAAAATAATATGATTATTATTGATTGGAAATGATGTTATTTTTGATTCGTTTATACTATCATAAGCAGAATTTCCAGCAACATCGTAGTGAGCAAATGTAAATACTTTTTTGCAAAAACAAAATACCCATTGAATTACAAATTCATAGAATGGACCACTGCCTTTAATTACATCATGTAAGCCATTGTGATACGAAGGATGATGATGCACTAAAAACTCTACTCTATCCATCCCACTTGTACTATCGACAGCATAGCATGTAAATCTACAGTACCACCACCCATCCTCCTTATAAGTTTCCCATTCAACCTCTTCTATTGTAGGTGATGTGTAATCAATTTTTACAATTGCTTCTCCGAATGACCAATTACCCCATATATCTAGCCATTTATAACAAAAAGAAAATACCCCTTGTTCATATATTGTAAACGGTCCAGTATAATTACCAACAAACGAACAACATATTTTTACAACAATCTCAGGATCATAGACAAAACTAACATTAACAGGGCTGATAAACCAACCATTATCTCCTACTGTTCCATTAAAAATTGGATATACTTCTGAAGGAGATAATACGAAGTCATATTTTGTATTTTCATAAATACCTAAAAGCACCCATTTAGTTTTATACCCTACTTTAGAGGCGGTGCAGTTTTTCATACACCAGCAAATGGGAATATTCGTAACAGAATAATATCCTGTTGAATCGGTATAATCTTCTTCATATGTTCCATGGAAATATACACGAACAAGAACTCCTTCAATCGGATTCATAGATGTATCATTTACATAACCTGACAAGGTTCCATCATATAATGTTTGGGTAGTATATTGTTCTAATTCATTACTTACTGTTACAGGATTTATTAATATGACAATAAATAACAGCACTATAGAGAGGACAATACATTTCCTTTTCATAAATTACCTCCTTTCATATTCTCATACACGTTATACTATATAAATTTTCGTAACAGTTAAACANNAAAGATACTAACCTTTGGAATAATGCTGTTGTTTGTTGGAATGATAATAAATCCATCAACTGGAAAAAATCTATCTTTTGATGATGAAACACCACCAGTTACCACTCATTCGTTGAATCCACCAGAACCAGATGGTGAGAATGGTTGGTATGTCAGTAATGTTACAGTAACATTGAATGCTACAGATAACGAATCTGGAGTAGATAGAATCGAATACAGAATAGAAGGTGGTTATTGGCTAACAATACCAGGTGATAATGGGACATTCATATTTGGTAATGATGGTGATGATGTACTTATTGAATACAGAGGAGTTGACAAGGTAGGTAATATAGAATCAACCAATTCATTCACCATTGACATGGACCAAACACCACCTGTAGCAGGGGAAATCGCTTGGGAGGCATACAAAGTGGGAGGAATTTGGTATTTGCAGCTTACCGCCTCAGCAGTTGATGCAACATCTGTAATAGACCGAGTTGAGTGCCTTATTGAGGATGGGCAAAGTGTAACTTTTGTAGGTGCTGGACCAGTTATCATACAGTGGTCAGAGACATTTAGGAATCGTATATTGTGGGGTTCTGTTCAACTAGGGGGTGTTCATTTTAGGGTGTTCAAAACATGGTGTTAATGGAGAATTATTCTGTTATTTTTCTAAAGATTATGAACTTCAGTCGTGGAATGAACAAGGGGAGATTTTTAAAAAAGAAGGCATATTGACCGTTTCTTTTTGTTTTATCTTTCCTTGTTCCCATATAGATAGAAGAAAAGAGTTATATCTTATCATAAAGATTCCCTATATGGTCGATATGTCATTAACTGACAATAATACAATTTATAATGAAGATATAAGAAAATTACTATTAAAAAAAGAGCTGTCCGATGATGATAAGAATATAATTTTCAAATGGTTAATACAAGGCTATAATTTTTCTAGTGAATATAATGTTTATCAACCATATTTAGATAATCTTTTTAAAGAATACAAAGGGAATAAAAGTAAGATTAAAGAATTGGAATCAAAAATAGAAACTCTTGAAAATGCTAATACTATTTATGAAGAAAGAATTGGAGAACTTGAAAAAAAGCGGGAAAATATTCAGAAGATAAAATCAGAGAATATTGGTTTGAGAGAATTATTAGGAAAGGGACGTTCTGGCTGGGAAATCAAAGGAGATAATGTTGCTGTTGGTTTAGACCCATTCACCAAAGAAGTAAAACAATATGGTTTTCCAAAAAATTTTGATGAAAAAAAAGCAAATGACCTTCATTTTACTGATGATAATTTTTACATGTGTAATTTTAATNNAATTTTAATTATTTTTTTGATGATAATTGGCCTTGGCCAGATGGTAGGAAAAAATCATATGATATGCCAATTACTCTTTATGAACATCTTTGTGGTAGAGGAAAAAATAATATAAAAACAAAAAAATTAAAAATCCAAAAATTAGAATTTAAAGAGAAACATGATATTATTAAACATCTTGAAGAATCTAATGAAAACATTGATGATTTAGAGTATTTAGTTGCCTGTGTTGATTTTTTATGGGGTCGTAAAGGGAAAAAATTTGAAACGCATGATTTTCAACGTGAAAGTAAAATAAGCAGTTCCTCTACAGTTCAAATCTATCTTAAAATGTTTGTAAGATGTAATATTATTATTAGATTAAAAAAAGGATGGTATATTGTAAACATTAAATAAACAACAATCGAACAATTATCGAATTATAATCGAA
>JABAOC010000890.1_pt1 | contig 26232 bp, 62 predicted proteins | sample 7062161 | NCBI WGS metagenome assembly JABAOC01 (sample SAMN14538625, study PRJNA623070) | marine sediment metagenome | biome: marine biome [ENVO:00000428]; feature: marine pelagic biome [ENVO:01000023]; material: deep marine sediment [ENVO:00002113] | place: India: Gulf of Khambhat ... | reverse complement strand
CTCAGCGTTCTTGAGTGCTGCCTCCCAATCAAGCTCCAGTAGCTCAGTTGAACCGTGGAATTGCGCGTACACTTGCACGACCGCATCAACCTGTAGGTCGATGATGATGCGCGAACACAACTTGGCTGGTAATTCCAGCGCCTCACAAATCTTTATCCCAAGGTCATCTGCTTTCATTGGTGTTGCCATCTAACCCTCCTACTCTTCACTCAAGTCCGTGTCCGATATGATGACGTGCGGCGTGGCCGTCACACCACCCTTACCGAACCCGGCCCAATGCACCTTGAAAACGACGAACGGCCCCGGTAACTCCTTCCGGTAATGGTAAATCGGCGGTACTTTGGAACAGCGCATTTCGCCGTTACGTATCAACCAAAACGAAGATCCGAATTGAAACATCGTACTAGGCTTGTGGTTTTTGTTTTCCGCCCGGTCAGTCCCCGGCTCGGCACGTGCGCCGTAATACAACATCACCATCCAGCCGTAGTTGTCGTTATCAGCGTCAACCCTGACACAGACGTATTGACCGGGGTAAACCTCAAGGTCGTACAACGCCTTGATCGAACCGAACCAACCATTCTCACCTTCTTCGGTGATCTCGAAGCTGTGGCAGTTGGGGTAGGTGTTGTCCTGCTTCCAGCTCAACCACTCTGCACAGTCGTTATCATTGGTAGCCAACAGGAAACCAATAACCATCAAACCGAGCAGGGTCACGATAAAGAACAGTGATACGGCCCGACCTGGGCCAGGGTCATCCCCCTGATAGCCCTCGCGGTTCCTCGAACTTCGCATTGTCGAGTAAATGATCGGTGACATCCCCATCGGTTACTTCCTCCACCCGTGTACAAAACCTTGACAAATGATGGTCCTTACGATATAATGGAATTGCGACAGCGGGAGATGTCGCGGGATTGGCCGTCCCGCCGGACCGGAGCAGACTCACCGAGAGCGCGCCATGATGCCAGGTGACACCCCTGGGCCGGGAGCAACATCCCCCGCCTCTTTTTGGGACTTTTTTTGGATATCCGTAAAATTCCTTCAACTACTGTCGTTGGACGATCTCCCCGACGACGTGGCCCAAGCCCCTGCATACATGAATGCGATTCAAGTTACCGTTGCTAGGCTCCTTTTCCTCGCGTTCGGGTTCGTGAGTGACGATCTCGCCCTCGACGAAACCCAGGCCGTGACAAACCTGAACCTTCCATAAACTACCGTTGAACATCTACGTGCTCCTTTCGCACACTACCCTTTTTGACGACCGCCCACCCCGGTCGCACTCTCACTCATCCCTCCCCCGCCTTCGGTAGCGGTCACCAAATCAAAAAAGTTTGATATCCTTGCCATGCCGAGCCTGGCCCTGCTGTGCCTCGCCATACCCTACCTTGCCGTGCCGCACCTGGACACGTTAAGTCCGGACACCGCCTCGTCATAAAGCTGACGAGACACCACGCCAGGCCGTGCCGAGCCTGGCCCTGCCGTGCCCCGCTATACCCTGCAATGCCTTGCCGAGTTATGACTAGCGGTATAAGGCCGAAACCCGGCCATGCCACGCCCTACCAAGCCTCGCCACACCTAGCGTAGCATCGCAACGCCGAGCTCTACCCTGCCGAGCCGTGCTACGTCACTCCCAGTTTTCGACGGTGAACTTACCAAAAACTCCACGGTAAGTTCCAAGGCCGTACATCAGACCGCCTCGCCTAAAGCCCTCCTTGAGACGTTCTTCCGTAAACTCCTGGTTTTTAATGATCGTTAGTTCAAACGTTAAGGACCAAGGTAGGTCCACGACAGGACGTACTTTCGGGTTGGGGATACCTCTTGGTAGCCGCGCTACACGCCGGTCCACCCATATTCCCGCCTTTTTGTCCTCGTCGTTTGTGAACCCATTAAACACAATCGGTACGCCATCACGACACAACGGTATCCTCGACGGTCTGATCACCAGGAACCCGAGCATCGCGCTCGCCAACCTCTTGTAGTTCCGGCCTCCGATCAGCTTGGCTACCGAGTCGTTGTTCTTGCTTGAAAGGAAGCTGGAGATGTTTTCCGCCGGTATACAGAGCGTCCTGCTGTCCGGTAGGAAGTACATCTTCTGACCGACCGGCAGCTCTGTCTCGTTGTCGCCAGCGTAGCGGTCGAACATGATCGGCGTAAAACCTTCGAGCTTCACCACCCGTGTCGTCAAATCCGGTTGTCCATACATCGAGCCCTCCCTGCTCTTCTTCGAACCACTCATCCGGCCAGTCGAGTGCTATGACCTCAATCTGCCCGGTTACTTCACCACCAACGCAAATTGATTTTTGCGGTAGAACCTCTTTATCCGGAAGTCCCATTTGATCGTCCCGTCTTTGTAAATGTCGAGCCAGAAAACCCCTGTATCGACCGTACCCAACACCCGCCTCTGTCCGTACTTCGTCCCGTACCCCTGTAGGGCGGGACAGGAAACGGCCAACCAACCCGCTTCGCCGATAAAGGTAAAATAGTGGTTGTGATGTCTTAGTAGAACATCCGCCAACGGGTACTCATCGCGAATCGCCCACATCACATTCCAAAGTCTTTCTTTCGCCAACGGTGTGCCCTTACCGTGGGGGATACTGGAGCGACCGGCATGGTGTTTGTAATTGATGACTTTGCCGTAGAGCTTGATGTCATCCTCCGAGCCGATCTTCCTTATCCCGTCCCGGCCACCGCTCCTGGACTTTTTAACAACCTCATCCTCCCAATCCTCCTGTACCCCCGAATGTGCGGGAGTCCCGTACGTGGCTAATATTTCGGGGTTGTGCTGCGTCAGGTCCTCGATGGCCCCCACCGCCATATCTGTCTGTTCCACCCTATCTGCCGTCAAAAGCTCTGTAGCACCCGAAAAGTGCCCTTTCCCTTCCACCAAGTCGCCGTTGAATAACGTGATGTCAGCCGACAGCTCCACAGTCAACGGCACGACAAAGTCGTAGATTTCACGCCTGTGCCGCCAGAACTCATACTTACGGGTACCGTAGCCTTCCGGCGGCTTGGTATCCCAATCTGCGGGTGTAAACCCTACCTGATGCCCGCAGTGCAGGTCGCCCAGGGGTAACACGCGGGTCATCCCGCCTGTCACTTTCCTATTGATGTTAACGAGCCAATTCTTAACTGCCACAGTAGCCTCCCCAACTCCCTACAGTGCCAACAGTGCATCCTTCATCGCAAATACTTCCGGGTCTTCCCACAAAAACCACTTCCACCCAACACCGTGCCCTATCGTGAACTGGTTGTAGAACCGCACCCTGTTACCGTGTTCTTTGTTCCAGTCCAGGATCAACTGCCGTTTCTGTAGCTCCAGGGCTATCGTCCGTTTGAGGTCGCCGTTCAATGCGTAGGGGTGCCGCCAGCCACCACCGGGGTCCAGTGGTCCCACGCTGGGAGCAAGCATTGGGAAGTTGCGTTGTACTTCTTCCACCACCCGCTGGCTACGTAGTACCGACGTGGGGTTGGCGTTGTACAGTCGCTTGGCTTCCAACCACTCGGGGTCAAAACGCTTCACCCTTGGCCCGGTGATGGTTTCACCTTTAAACTTGGCCCATACCCTGGAGAGCAGTGCCTCCAACATATTTTGAGAGATCGCCCGTACCGGCCCGCCCTCAGTAAGCCCGTACAGCGGATACACGCCCTCAGCTCTGAACACCGGGTCGATGTAGTAGAGGTTCCTCAAGTGGTACCACTTGGCCTCTTCAACCAACCAGCGTTCAGCGTTGACCGGATCGACGGGGTTGTAGCAGTGGTAGCCAATAAGATGTTGATTGGCATAGGCCACCTTCGCCAGCGGTAACAGTTTCTTGCCCTCACCGTTACCCACAGCGATATTGAGCAGTACTGCCCTTACGACCGGGTGCCAGCGTTTGTAGATTTCGTGGCTACATCTGATCTCGAACTCAAGTACCTGTTCGCTGTTGGGGTCCTCTTCGTTGGTGGTTTCCAGGTAGATGATGGCGTTGGGGTAAACGTTCGTTACCGTCTTGATCGTCTGCTCGACGGAATCCTCAAAATTCCTCAGGAACCCGGCCACGTCCATGGCCTGGATGTATTGGCCTTGGTGGTCGACGATGTAACGGATGTCCACCGTCTTGTAACCGGCGTTCATATAACGCAAGGCGTCCTCCGCCCCCAACACCAGCTTGAGGTTCTCGACCGGCATCCCTTCGGGGTACTTGTCTAATGAAGTGATATTGGTTTGCCGGTGCCAGCTCTGGATTTCCTTGGGTGCGGGATGTTGCGGCTCGTCGCCGTTACCGTTACCCCCGCCGCCCCCCAACTTCTCCAATTGTTCAAAGGGCGTAGTTTCCAGAATGGTTCGTAACTCAGCGGGATCCGAAGCGAACACCTGTCGCGCATCCACACCGGGGTAGTACTTGGCATAGAACTCGGCCAGGTCACCGTTCCACTTATGAGGATTGACCGCCACGATCCGGCGCGCGTCCAGGTCGCCGATCCCGGCATCGTCGGCACTCTTACCGATGGTGTAGAAATTCCCCTTCAACCAAGTACCGTTTATTGCCGCCTTACCCCAGGACGCACCATATTGCGGGGGGATCAAGACGTAGGTCCGTACGTATTGTTGTCGTGGCTTACCACGTCCCGGCTCATACACGATCTCTAGCTCGGCATCGTCCCAATAGGCATCGTTGTGCTTGAACGGCCACAGGGTTTCAGAGCGAATGAACACCGTGATGGTTTCGGTCTCTGCGGTTGCCTCCACGGACAACTGCTTGATGAAGCCGTTATAGATGCTCCAGCCGTCGCACCAAACCACACTGTCGGCCTCGGGATCGTGGCCGCCCTTGGGGTCGATACCCACGTCGAACCGAAAGTTGAGCTTGGCATCCTCTTGTGGGCCACCGCCGGTCGAAAGGTTATCGGTGCGCCAGCCTACGTGGGCGTAACCCGCGCCTTCACTCCACTCGGGGTCGTTGGGGTGGGGGAAGTCCTCGGTGGGTTCCCCGCTGTTATCTTCCTGGTGGTTAGACCAGGCGTGAGGCCAGGCGGAAAAGCGCACGACCGTACCGGGTTTGATCGGCACCTGCTGGTACAGGCCACACTTGTGCCGACGGTGGAACGTGAAGAGCAGGTAGCCCTTACCACTCCGCATCCTGTCAGGGTCGGTGGCACGTGCGTCCCGCCCTTCCGGTTGCGCGTAGTCGTTGTCGTGGTAAAAAAAGCCCGTCCAACCGGGCGGGACAAAGATATTGTCAACATCCTTGAAATAGCTACTTGCGGGGCTGCCGGGGATGATAACAAAGCACCTGTGGCTCTTTTCCTCAGACCAGTCGGCGTCAAAGGGTCCGTTACGTAGTATGCTCATGGTTGTCCTATTCCTTCGTGTTCGTCGTAATCACTAATGGCTGGTATCGTCATATCCAACGCAACGACCGCACGCCGTACCTTTTCGGACAGCCTTGCACGTCGATAGCTCACCAGATGTTCGATGGGTTGCCCCCACTTCTCAGCAGAGGCAATCAGGTCGGGCATCCACACTTCCATATCTCCAGGGCAAGCCGTCTTTTGCCAGCGTCGGTGTCCCACGATGGCGAACAGGTTAGGAAGTTGGGGGATCAACCAGGCCATCAACCTACCAAATAGGTCCACCTGTAGGGGTGTGGGGCGTACGTCGTGCCCCATACGTAGGTCGCCCGCTATACAGATACCCACGGTGTCATAGTTACGGGTGTCGTGCCACGTCACCCATTTCAGCGGGTTCATCTGGTACAGGTTGATGGGGTCACCGCGTCTCAGTGACGCGATACCAAAGTGATACCCAACGTGGGTCCAACCTTTAGTTTGGGTGTGATAATCATTCCACCACTCGATGGATGTAGTGGCGCGTTGCCCCGCACTGTGATGGATCGTGAGCCACTTGATGTCCGCCAATGACCGTTCCTTCTTTGGGAATGGGTAACGTGCGTCTTTGTTTAGCGGTAACTCATCAAACACATCAATCGGGGGAGGGGGGTTGGGCGGGGGGATATCTTGTTTCTCTAACCAGGCATAAATATCAATCAGTTCAGCCGTCACTCCATCCAGCTTCCGTAGGGCTTCGTCCTTATCCATCCTTCAACACTCCAACAATTGCGGCTAAGACGATACCGACACCGGTTGCAATACGCTCTACCCAATCGACCTTACGTTGTTTTTCCTGTATCTCGCGGTGCCTGTCGTCGTGGAAACGCCGCCACTCATCGACAACAGCCATACTGACGCACAACTCGTCCACCTTGCCGTTTTGTTCGTGGATGGCCTTTTTGATTTCCTCGGTGTTTGTTTTGATGAACTCAACAGCAACGAGCAACCCTGCTATGTCGGCGATTTGCGTTGTATTGTCTTGTTCTTCCGGCATTGTCCCTAACAAAAACACCCGGCCACTCCCATTCGGGAATGCCGGGTGCAAGTCGGCTCGGGGACCCTTAAAGCGTGACCCCGCGCGGGTATATGGAATTGTCCAGCTTATGTTACCACATCATACAACTGGTGTCAATATTACTACTTTCTAGGTGCGTGGCCTGATGAAGTGCCGACCCTTCCCGCACTCACAGGGCACGTACCCACTACTCATGTACCCATAATGTCCATTCATAACAAATCTTAATCGTCCATCCGTCTGTACAACGCCCAACGCACGCCCGCAGTTACACTTGAGTTCGCAGGGCTTGTATGGGCGCTTCGATGGGCCACGATGCCGCCTTGCGTACATCTTGTCATCCTCACGAAAAGTCCCCCTCTACTGCTCTATCCCCCCAAACCTTGGCTAAGGTGCCGTAGTCCCCCAATAAGGTTTTATGACGATCTTACTATTGTCGTCATCTTCCCCTTCCTCCGGCTCTGGTTCGATCTCACCGCGCTGCACTTTTAGTTCATGATTACGCTTCTCCTGTAGCAACTCACACTCACAATTACCGCAGATCAGCTTACCTTCGTATGCCGTGTCTTTCGGTCCGTGTAACCCACCGTGTTTCAGTTCCTCTTTACAACGCTCGCACTTGTCTACGCCCTCCTTGGCTTTGGGTGGTTGCGGAGAGAACCCCTTTGGCAGCGTCCAACTTTTCGGCACCCACGGGCTAGGATCCCACGTAATAGACCCCCAATCCTCGATCCTTTTAATAATACCACCGTCACCTGCCCTGATCGTGACAACTATCTTCTCGTCCGACATCCTTAAATCCTTTCCACTCCCAAGACATCAAACAATACGGGCAAGCCTTTTTCTTCTGTGCATAGTGCCAGAAGAAAGACCTACCACAGCTATAACAGTACACAACCCATTCGGGTTTGTAGTTAGGCCCAAACAGCTCCAGTTGCCTCATCTAGTAACTCACCAACCAATTATGTTCTTCTAGCGCATTCCCGAGCTGGCTGGTCAACTCCATCAGTTCAAATAACCGTTCGGGGTCTTGCGGTACTCCCGGACCTGATATGAACCACAATCTACCGTTGTCGGCGTCCAACCGGCACCACGGGCGCACGAACGCCAATAGGCTCAACACCCACTTCGGTAGGTCGTCCAATGACGTGAACTCATCGGGTGGGTCGCGCCATTTGTACGCACCCCCGCATTGGGGACAGGGACCGTCCACCACCTTTACGGGTTCCCACCAATTATCCCGTTCGGTAAGCACCCTTGCGGTACCAAAAGTACAGTAACCACACGTCTTAATCGCCATACCGGTCCCAAACGTATTGACCCAGGCGCTTGACGCGCCAGTTGAAATGTTCTTCCTCGTCTACGGGGTACACAGTATGGACCAGCTCTGCCATTTGTCCGCTCGGTAGGGTGAATTCCACTTCTTTAAGGTCCACACCCTGTTCGACCAACCATTTCACAAAAATCTCGAACCAGGGCACTTGTAGTTCCGGCACCTGCTTCCCATCCTTTGATACGTACGTCTGCCCCCACGGTATAAACATCACTCGGTACATCATACCTCCCTCACCAGACCGCTTTTGCGTCGTCAGGCCATTCGGTACCCGGCTCCCATGTCAGTTCGCTTGGATCAGTCATACCTTCCCCATCAACCGGGAACTCCTTGGTCAACCATTCCGAATCGTCAAAGACAGTCATCGGCTGGTCGGGTGCCAGTGGACCAGATAGAATCTCCTTCGCATCTTCTTCCGACAAAAGACCTTGCTCGAACACATTACGAATCACGGCCAATCGTAGGCTACGCGCCATAGAGATTGTGTCCTTCTTCCCCCAAAACTCGGGTCTATTCACAGTCATCGTCTACCGCCCCCTCATCTCTTTTTCGCCACGGGTACAGGTCATCATTTAGTTCCGGCTCGTACGGTTTGCTGGATAAAGCAGCCAGAATACAAACGATTATGGAAAGCAACAAAAGCTCTTCGGTACTCATGTATTCCTCCTTCAAGTCTGACGTGCTGCGACGATCAGCTTCGCGTTTGCCGTGAGTGTTACGCCACAGTTGTCGCAACCACCGATAACGTCACAAAGGTCCGTGTCCAGTTCTATCACTACATATTCCTTACAAGCGGGGCATTGGAACTCGATAGTTTCCGGCGGTGGTGATAGTACGTAATTGTAGGTTTCTCTGTAGAAACAAGACATTAACCCTCTCCTTCATCTAGTTTGACATGTGGACCCTTGTTCATTTCCACCCACACCCCAGGTTCCCAAAATGGGAACACACGCCTGATTTTCTCGTCAGGCCAACCCAAGCCGTGTAGTTTCTCTATGCGTTCTTCGAGATCGACAAGCCGCCAGTTATGTAACGCCAGACCGAAAAAACGAGATGATGGCACGTCACCGTCCGGGTCCACAAACAGGTTGTAGATGGTGTGATACCAGCCGGGGCGGTCGATCAACCAGATAGCAACCGGTATCGGTGGTAGCCGGTCCAACAACTCGAATGTTTCGCCTATGTCAGCATGAACGTTCAAGTTGTCCTTGAATCTCTGATGTAGAATCCGGTCGCAATGGTGGCAGATGGTGGCTACGATGGTATGTTCGCCCTTGTCGAACTCACAGATGACCTCATAACCACCGCACGGTGTTTTCTGTTCTTCCCTGTGCCAGACGTGACCGGGTTCATAACCCATACCACGTAACGTCCAATACAGGCTATCAGCGTAGTTTATCTTCGAAAAGTCAACCTGTTTCATACTCCCTCCTTATTCTCCCCATCCTTGCCATGTAACGGCAAGGAATATCAACAGGACTACCACCGGTAGCCCGAAAACGAGTAAACCCACACAGACGGGTTCCATCCTTCCTCCCTTTTCTTGCGCTGCTTGTGCCGTCTAGCCAGCGTCCCGGCAATGGGCCCATCACGGTCTATTGGTAAGGGGGCCGTGACCCGTCACGAACACAGCAGCAGCAAGGTGAATTATGTGCGCTATAGAAAACAGTAACCCTCACATTCTTCATTCCACAATGATAACTGATTGCTAAAACTGCACTCCTGCAATCTCCGGCATTCAGTAGTAAGATAGCTGTTATATCCAGGTCGCTTTAGCCGAATCGCACTATCCACCGCAAGCGCCCTATTCCAGTCTCTACTATGCTTGCGTACTTCTTGCCATACAGCCGCGCCGTGATACGGACAAAACACACAGCCGGATTTAGGCGGTATATCAAGGCTGTTATCCTTTAGCCATTTCTGGACTTCCCAACGCGACATTGGGGATTCCATCTCAAGGAACGGGAATCTATTGGTGGCATAATTCACATCGCTGCTCTTGGCGCGCTCTGCCTCATCTAGCGTATAGCCAATCCATATCTCCACGTCATCGCCGTTTCGATGCGCCTGCAACCAGCGGCGAATGTTGCGGATCTTCCAGCGCTCAGTGCAAACCCGCCACAGCATCCCCCGCTCTCGCGTTGTATAATTCACCGTGTAGGCAGGAATGAAAACACCATCTCCCCTTGGGAAGTAGGTTTGATTCTCCACCGTGACTACCTTCACGCCCCGTTCTTCCAGCCACGGCGTCCACTTGGCGGCGAATTCGTATGTCCCGCTACGTTCAAAAGTCGTGTCGGCATGGATTGCCACGTCTACCTTCGGCAGCACGTCCAGCGCCGACATTGCAGCCAGCGCGAACGATTGCACGCCCCAGCCCAAGCTAATTACTTTCATCTTTCCTCCAACAGCGCATATAAAATGCCTTGACTATAGTCAACCTTTCCTTATCTACACTGTTTAGGTCATAAAAAATCACAGGTCCACCTTAATAGAATTGATTTTTCTCGTGCCATTTGGTCAAAACATGCGATGCAGAATAAACCCCCGCTCCTGTTGCTACGACCAGTGACAGATTCCCAAACATCTCCATCGGCCCACCAAATATCCGAATAACGTTCCCCGCATCGCTCACAGCGTTCGCCGTCCAAATCTTTTCTATGCGTCTCATCTGCATACAATATTGGATCATTCATCATGTGTCTCCAAAACAGCACCAACAAGGTGAATTATTGTGCTATTCTTCATCAAGCCCTAGATACGGATTTACCATTTCAATCATATCTTGTGCAAATTCTCTGTCGTCCTCCGTAAAATTCAATGCGCCACCTAAAGCCAGACAAGCAAGGCGATTGATTATGCTCGCCCATTTATATTGCATGGCTTGATATTCAGCCTCTCGGTCTTGAAGGCACTCAATTTTGAAAATAAGCGCATCAATCCAATTTCTGGCATTACAAAGCAGTTCTATGTCGTCTTCGTTCAATCCAAGATGGGCAACTCCATCAAAATCAACTGCTGTCCAAACAACAGGAAAATCACCGGAGTATAATCCGTCTCTTTTAATCTCAAGCGGCTGTGGTGATGCGCGTCTAGTCAAAACACGAATGTCATTTATTGTTCTAACGGCCATGTTCCCTCCAAGCAGGACATATAAAATGCCTTGACTATAGTCAACCTTTCCTTATCTACGCTGTTTTCTATCTGGCACAATCAAACCGCCGCGTGCGTCATTATCCGGCTTTTGTGCCCCAAACCATCCGCGCAACCTCAACCACGATTCATCTATCTCGTCCAGCTTGGTGGAATGCAGCATGATATTGTCACGCTCACCGAATTGCTCTTTGAGTTCCCATTCGTATATTCGGATGGTAAAGTCAGTCCACAATACCAGCAGAGAACCGGGATGATTCTCGGCCCATTCACACGCAGCGCGCACTTGCCATTCTGCTGTGTCTCCAGCACCGTATGACATTCCACCATAATCAATGATCAACAAGTCGAGGTGTTTACCTTGTACGACATGCATCCCGTTGCCCTCGCAGACAAGATCAATGTCTAATCCTTCTTCACGCAAAAATCGGGCAATGGTGTCTCGTTCTTCCTGATCGGTCTGGCCCAGTGAGGATATTGGATCGTTAATAATCCCGGTTCTTATTTTCAAGGTGACCTCCGCACTTGATAGGGTGAATTATCTACGCTAACCGATAAGGATCTCAAAACGCCAGCAGTGAATAACTAGCCAATGCACACGACTGCGCTTGATGCACCAAACCGTATCATCCCACATTAAGAATTTGATTAAGGGCGCCTTGAAAAACCCTCTTGGTGATCGCGTCGATCTGTATATTGCCTTTCTCATTTTATCCTCCGTAGTGCTAGGTGAATTATCTGCACTGCTTCATCTTTTCAGCGCGTTCCTTGAATTTCCAAGCCAACTCCTCTAATACCTTTTCGACCTTGATGTTGTCTGCCTCGGTGCCAATGTCGATCCCCCCGGCCTTTGAACAGCATTGATAAAATGCCCTGACTACCCTTCCTCCACCAACTGTCTCCACCGTTCGGCATTCTCGGGGCTTTCCTGGTGCTCTCTACGTAAGATACCTTTAGTGTGCCACCAACAACCGATTGCATCGGCTCGGTCTGCTGTCATATCCTCGATGGGGATACCGAACGCCCTTGCGGTACGCTTCTGCGCCTTCTTGTGGTACAACGTGCGCCGGACGTCGTCCGGTTGGATATGTATGATACGCGGCCTGTTCGTCTGCCAGGCGGCCACATGCAGTACAGCCACAGAGCCACCCATCTTCCGGTCAGTTTCCGGGTTTCGTTTGAACGGACGCGGGTACTCAATGGCACATACATCCGGTTCGTGTACCAAAAACAACAGTGACGCCCAACCCGGTACTATACCCAACCGGACCCAGGCGTCACCCTCCACCAGCCCTTCCCATTTCGCCAACTTTGTGAAGTTGAGCATACCACTGTCCAGGTACGTGTTCCCCAACCCGACACACCAGCCTATCTTGGTTGTAGACGGGTCGAACGCAAGTACCTTGAGTTTCTGCCAGTCTAACGTTTCTTCTTTGGTTCCTTGTACAATTCGGGGTATTCTAGCCATAATTCTGTTGTAAACCTCAGCCAGTCAAACCCCTCCCGTTCCATTCCATCCTTTTGCTCCTGGTCCACGGCCTCACAGAGCACCCAAGTTCCCTGTAAGGCTTTGCAGACCGGTAGCGCATTACACTCAATACAGCCTCCCCTACGACCATATTTGGGGGCATACCCGATATAGACAACGATTTCCTCACCGGACCTTGGTGCGTGCGTCCTACCGGACTCCAGCCCTTCTTCGCATAACCACTTAAGGGCAGTACTACCACTCACGTCGAACAACACACCAATTTCGTCGCTGCTCAAACCGTCGTCACAAGCTCTAAGCAGGTCCTCTCGGTCGGGGCGGCTTAGGCAACTTCTTAAGTGTGCCTTTAGCCCTGCCCCCGTTGTCGGCCCATAGTCGCAGTTCCAGCAGTAGTAAATCCGGTCGTTCCCGGACTTACCCCTTGCGGTAACTTGCGCCTCAAGCATTTCCTTGAACACTACTCTTCTTGCTCCGTCTCGTCGCAAGGCTGACGAGGCTCCGGCTCCTGCTCATCAAAGTAATCCGGTACCGCTTCACTCGGCAAGAAACACAGTTCACGCTCGCCCATACCGGCACCGGTGGCCCACACGGAGTAACCCAGGGTACGCATGGACGCCTTCAGCTTCTCTTCCAGGTCGTCCCTACTCGAATCCAACCTGAAATAGATACGTACTTCTCCCTCAACCATCACTACCCTCCCTGGTGTAGCTTCTTGGTGAAAGCACGGGTGCAACCCCCGGCCATCACCGTGAGGACCACGACGGCAAGTACGACACCCGCAACCTTCTGTGCGGGTGGTACACCGTCGGTAACCCAACTCACCACTTCTGTACCGATGACAAACATGTTGAGCAAATACAACAACACCGCCAAGAAAAACCAAACCATCTCAAGTCTCCTTCTGAATCTCCGCAAGCCACTCTTCTACATCAGCTAATATCTCTTTTTCATCCAACGGATTCGGGTAATCATCTAGGGCCGTCCATACGTCCTCAATCCCAAGCCGCGATCCTGCATCCTTGTCCCCATGGACCACCCAACGCCATAGGTCGGTACGGATGCTGGCGGCTGCAAAAGCGAGAACAACCAGCAACGCGACAATGAGATACACCGCTATTCTCCTTCGTCCTCCGACCCGATCTTCTTCACATAGTCCTCGGCCTTCTTCACCTCTAGCCCGCCGTAGCCGTAACGGTAGGGTGACCCGGCCCTTTTCAACAGTTCATTCACTCGGCAGACAAACGCCCAAATACACTCTGGACACCCGCTGTCAATGTCTGCAACTGCCGGTCGGATCAGCTCCATAAACTCTTTTTCGTTCATCTCTCACTCCTGTCCCGACGTGTTATACACAAGCGGGGTAAACATTCGACAGTAGTCGATTTCCCAAGTTGCTACCTTATTTGCGTCGAATGTTTCATTGTTCCTCACCGCAGCCACGGCTTCGTACTGGCGACGGCACTTGAAAGTCACAATGTCGCCAGGTAGTAACGCACGTACCTTGGAATCGGTCGTCTTTAAGATAACAACATCCTCAAGTTGCGCCTCGGGTACGTCCTTGTCGGTACGCATGACTTTGACCCGTACGAACCCCTTACCAGTCTGCTCCATCCAGTATGAACCAGTGGCATAGGTATCGTAACGCCGATAACTGGCACCGGCGCCGACCCGTGTCAAACTATCAACGTCGCCCACCACTTCACCCGTGATCATGTACACAGCGTCATCAACCGGGATGCGCCCACCGCTGTAGAACTGCGAACTGTCCGACTCCGGTGCCGGTGCGACGTTATCGCTGCACGACGCCGCAACTAGCACCACACCCAACACTAAAACGGAAACCAATAACCTACTCACCTGAACCCTCCTGTTCTTGTAGGTCTGCCAATGGTACGGCATAGATGCAGACCACTTGGAAATCCGGATAACCCGATAACCTTGCGCCGGTGTAACCCAAACGACGACACTCCGCTCTTTTGGTTTCCTGGACGGTTACATCGGCCATCATGTACGTCGTGAGAGCCATAACTACCAGCCATATCAGGATTACCGTTACTGCGAACACAGTTTTTGCCATACTAACCTCCCTTCTTTTGTTTTCGCGCTTCCTCGGCTTCGTGGAACCTGCGTCGTACTCCTTCTTCCCACTCGTGCCGCTGCTTCGCCTCATACCAATCAGAAGCGATAACCAAGAACGGAATGGATAGAAGTAAGCCAAGCGCTACCCACTCATGCCAAGGATAACCAAAGAACATCACATCATTGACGACACAAAACAGTAAAAGCGCGATGACTGTGCCAATCAGTCCAGTTATGAATAGCCACCGCAACCAGTATTTCAACCACCCCATCACAACCCTCCTAAGATTTGAACGGCGATCATTTTGGCCAGCTCACCCGGCCAACCCCAAGCCGCTCGATGGTACGTGCCCGTCTCAACCCAAAGGACGAAAAGAACCCACGCTACACCAGCGAGATACACGAACATCAATGACCACAAAATGATCGTTATGGTTTCACCACACCCTACGGCTCTATCACCCGGCCTACGTTCCATCGGAGCCTTCTTCCTCATCAATGAACACAATACAGCAACCATAACGATGCGCCTTCGCACGATTTTCAAGGGACCAAAGCCCAAGAGCACGCGCAAGAAGTTCAACTATTCGCCACAAATACTTCATCCCGGCCTCCTTCCACGCAGATGAACCTCCCCCTGATGTCAGTGTACCCTCTCACATTTTCTTTACGGCAGGTTGTCCTGGCATGACGGGTAAGACTACCGCACGATGCAGAACGGGCTACGACGTGGCCGAGGTATAAGTTGGTACGAAGTTGCGTACCAATCATCCCATAGCTGTCTCTGTAATACTCGATCCATACCTTTGACGCCCTCATCTTCATTTCGTCACATCCTCCCATAAACATTCATCGCCTACACCACCCGCAAGTCCCCCAACGACGACCAGCCCTTTGGTCCAGGAAGGTGAACGTCAGATGCCCAAGAGCAAGCCAGGTTTGCGAAACTCTTGGAACCTTCCCTTTCTACTGACCGTCGTTTCACGCATACTGCGCCCTCGGCGATACCTACCTAGCCAACCGTTGTTGCCTCATACCACATGTCTTACAGGTCCGCTTCTGTCGTTTCTCCAAATAACTAACCGGGCGAGGTATCCCCAACCATTCGTCCGTAGGTCTAACCGGTACTTCATACGGCTCGGACCACTTATCCCAATCGTGCCAGTGTCTACCAATCAACCAGCTCACGAACCTTAGTAACATCGTACCCTCACTTGAACCAAGCCAATCCGGCCAACACCAGGCCCGCCAAGCCGATCAGAAACACGATGAGCAGCATTACTTCGTAGGGGATGTACAACCGCATCGTCCAACCCCTTTCCTCCCGATCACCCATTAGGTTCAGCGCCGTTAGGACCAAAGCCATTGCCGCCGTAGTCGAGAAAAACTTACCCTCAAGCAGGAAACCCAACCCGACGAGCAACCAGAGCATGATCGTGACCAACCACCAAAACCGTTTTGATAGACCCACACTACCCTCCCGGGAACTCCCTCACTCGCAACCACTCCGGCCACTCGTCTGGATCGTTACCTTTCCCGGTGAATTTCCAATGCGCCGGTAGTCGTTCAGTGGACCAGATGGGGTTGCGCCCCACCTGTTTCACGAACACTGGTACGCCAGCATTTCTGCAATCATTCAGAATCATCAGTACCCAATCCAGATTAAACGGTCTTGGACCGTTCTCTCCGCCGATGATGACCCACGAAATCTTGTCAAGGAAGCCAAAACCTTGATTACCCCAAAGGTACGGGACTAAGGTTTATCTGCTCCAACAACGGTTCCACGCTGAGAAACCGTAACCTGACGGGTATTTCCAGTAAAAGCGGTGTTCGGTCCCTCAGCGTGCGTTCGTTCTCAACAGACACGCCTAACCAGATGTTGTCAGGTATTACATACGGTTTCCAAACGTCTAGCGTCATCGGAATGATGTTCTCTGGCCTCTTGGTCAATAACAGCCAATTCAGCCAAGGCGTCCGATTGATGATTTGGAACATTTCTTCCCGCCACTCCGAAACGTCTGACCGGTCCTCGAACACGTCGCACAGGCTCCCGCAGAACACCTTGGCCCGTACTCCCGCCTTTTCTGCTTCTGCGTTCCATTGATACGGTTGTCGCCAGTAAGACTCACTGGTCTTGACTCGCGTACCATCCACGCCCCACTCTACCCGTCCCCATCGGGTGTCCATCAACCTTTCGGCATAACAGTGCTTACACCCAGGTGAACAAGCAGCGCAACCTAACCAGGGGTTCCAAGTGTGATCCGTCCATTCTATCTTCGAGTTTTTACCCATCACATCACCCCCAACAGGTCCAGTATTGTGAGTAACGTTAACGTCACAGTTGCCACTATCGTGACGATCAAGAAGTACTCACGTAGAAGCATTTTGTCAGTCTTGTTCACCATTTCCCTATCTCCGGTTCACAGAACACCCCGCAATTGGGTAGTACGAACAGGCTTTCATCAACCGCACCAGGGTGTGTGAACAACCCCGCCGCCACGCCCACATCCAGTACCATTTCAAGATGCTGGTAACATACGTCCATCATACGACCCTGGCGACGATCCCAATAGTATCCAACCGCTCCGGTGATACCCCCGTCACTCCTACACCAGTCACAGATGACAATTTCGGCTTTCATTCTTCCAGCACCTTCACCAACTCCAACTTGCTACTCACGATAACAATGGGTTTGTCAGACTCAAGCCACTCGTCTAGTACGGCTCTGATACTTTCAATAACCTCATGAGATACCGGTTCGGTAACCCGTAGCATGTACTTACAATCCGGGTGTATCTCAATGACTTCAAACTCCATCATCCACCACCTTCCATCTTTTGATTGCCCACCACGGTTTGGTATGGATGGGCCGTTCGCACTCGCCAAAGAGGCAGTCTTCCCACGCTTCGTAGATCGTAAAGTCGGTCCACACCAGACCATCTTGCATCTCTTTACCTTCCATGCGTACCAACCGATGCAACACTCGCACCTGGATGGGCTCATCGAGTATGTAGCCGTCCCTGGTCTTTTTACCGGGCAGGGTGAGCAGGTGCGCCTTCAATGCGTAACCCTTATGCTCCATGATTCACCCGTACTTCCCACGTACCCTTTTTCATTCCTCACTCTCCATGTACAGCGGCTTTTCCATCCAGGAGTAGTTGCAGGTCCAACAGGTACGAACGACATAAGACGTATCCAGGGTTTCACCGTTCGGTCCTGTCACGCTACTACTCACAAAACGGGAACTCGCTGGCCCGTTGTGCCTAAAAATCCCACATGCTGGACATTCCTCGACCGTGCCATATAAGGGTAATTCAGACACGTTCATCCTCCCGTTCTCTTTCCGTTCCTTCTCCTTCCATCTCCTTTTCAACTGCTTTTCCCACTTGCTATAGTCCCTCCTTCTTGGTTTCCCCCACTTCCGTTTGGTGTGGGAAGGGTGCGCGGTTGACCTATGCAACCCGGCAAAGTCAACCTCCTTCGCATGTCGACGTGCCCTCTTGCTTCTCTGTACGCGCATGACTCTCTTCCTTCAACCGTTGCTCGAGATATTCCTCCAACTTCCGTATGTGCGTCTCAACATCAAACCCGACCTCTACCGCCAATTGCAGTTCCGTTTTCGTGGGCGCTTCACACATCACCCACAACCCCATATTCAAGAAGGCCCAACAATAGGGATTAAACGGACAAAGAGGCTCTCCAAAACGGTTTACGCAACGTTGATTCTCGCCAAGCAGGGGGGCGTATTCCGGGTAGACCTTAATCGAAGGGGGCGGGGGTGGTCCGCCGTAATTCCGTCCTCCGTTATCGCATATAGAGCGCAACCAATTCCTAACAGTCGTCTCCGACACATCCAGGATGCGCCCCATAGTGACGTATGACATCCCTTCCTCTTGGCGCATCTCCAGTAGTTCTTCGTCAGTCGGGCGTTTACCACACACTTTATTGTGTGAGTACAACCCTGCTGCCGATTTGGCTACGTACCCGCATTTTTCGCAGATAGGCTCGCCCGGCTCAACTTGCTTCTTCCCCATTCAATTGCTGCTCCACTCGTCGCTTTAACAGTTTGTAACGCCTTTTAACGTGCTGTACTCGGAACAGTGATTTCCTGTTGGCCTTCTTCTTTCCCTCACGTACCGGGTAGTCCAACGAATAGTCGAACTGCGCGCGGGTGAAGTCGATCTCCCGGCCGTCCGGTAACCGATTCCATACGTGCTTGTTCCCATAAACGGTATGACAACGCAACAGTTCGCCACCCAAGTAATCCTGGACCACCAGTGCAGTCGGTACGCACTGGTTCAGGTCGGGACACAGTTCGTCCCATTTACCAAAAGCTGTGTCTTCACCCCAGGCCAGGATGCACGCTGCATACAGTTCCCGTAACCGCACCCCGCTATTCACCGTCACCATCTGCGTCCCCATCGTTATCATGGCCAAGCCACGAACCGTATTGCGGCATGTTCTCCAAATCACCGTAGGCCAGTTCCGGGTGCTCTTCGGCCTGGATGACCAGTAAGAGCTTGGAATACAGGTTGAGGTCCAATATGCGGGACCGTAGGCTCTCTGATTTGCACGTACCCGTCCTGCAATAACTGGCGATGGCACGCCAATGTTTCTGCATGAAGATGTAGAGCACCACGCGCAGCGGCAGGTCCATATCTTCCGCCACCGCACGGAAGTCGGCCAGTACATCCTGGTCCGTCGCGTACTCTTTGCCTTTCGTCTGGTTGAGATTGATTTCCTCTCTGTGTAAAGCTTTGACGAGCTCAAGGAAATCAAAGCGGTTCACTGTGTCCATTGTGTCCTCTCGTAATACATACACGCATTTGCCAACGCCACGTAGATATCCGATTCTATCGCTGGCCTGTCAGACCCATAAGGATTAAGCGGTGCATAACGTATTGCCTCAACGACGTTACGATGCCAGCGACACACGGCTACATGGGTGCATGTGATGCACGTATATTCGGGGTCCAGTACAACTTGCTCTTCCTTTTCGTCCATCAGTCCTCCCCCTCTTCTTTCAGTTCCCTAATCAGTGCATCCAACCAAGATTCCCCATCGACCTTGCTCATTTCCTCTGGTATTGAGTTTCGTATAACCCTACCGTCAATCACGGCTTTTCCATGTAACCAAAACACCTGAGCGACCTCGCACATTTTGCCAAAGGAACACTTCTTCAATCCCATCAGTCTCCACCTAGTTCATCTTCCAGTTCCTCGCAGAAGTAACTGAAGTCCACCCGAAACAGCATATCACCCAACTTATCTACCCATCCACGCACCTTCTCCAGTGTTTCCGGTGTACGCGGTAGTGTGTACAGGTTTTCCATAGTCTCCTGTACCGCGTCAGTGGCCGCCTTTGCCAGATTGGCCGCACCTTCACACACCGAGCAACCCACCGGCCTTTCCTCGAACATGCTACCGTACCCCGTGTTACAGAAGGGGCACGTGGCGTATACAGTGAGTACAGGAGGATGATCTCTATCCAACAGCTCAAACACCTGCTCGGGGAAAGTTTCCATGTTGGCGCGGATACAGGCTCTCCGATGGTACTCACGGTCCGCTATATCCAGTTCTTGCTCTTCTACCTCAGCCATCTGTGCTGCGTGTTTGTACATCACGGCGGCCAGGGTCCAATCCCCTTCGCGGTAGAACTTTCTTGCCTCGTTTAATCCGTTCAGATGTAGCATCCAACACCGCCTATTTAGAATCACCGGGTTCGATATACGCCATAGCAACAAAGGCCATCGCACTGATCATTTCAAAAAGGAAATCACTCTCGTAGGCCGCCATCAGGAAATGCAGCCCGGCCACAAAAACTCTCAAATCCTCGCGGTCCTTGTACTTTTTGACCAACCACAGTATGTCGTGGGGAAAACTGTCTTCTCTGTCTGCGATCAGTTCGCTCAATACCGTGTACAACAGGTCGGGCATTTCATCGAACGCCTTTTCAAAATCAAAATCATCTATGTCACTCACGTTAACCTCCTAGTGGCAGTCCGTACAACTGTCACAGCCATACACCCACATCTCCCAAAGCGTGGAGTTGGGATCATCGGGGTCGCAGTTCAAGTCGATTGTTGGTATAGGTTTGAAGTTCAATACCACGCCAGGTAGAAAAACCTTCTTTCCCTCCGGTTCCGGCGTCGGTGGCGGCGTCGGCGTGTTGGTCGGTGTAGGCGTAGGTGTGTTCGTCGGCGTGGGTGTTGGTGTGTTGGTCGCCGTTGCCGTGGGCGTAGCGGTATCCGTGGGTAAGGGTGAGATCGGGCTATCGTCGGCCCACGCACCACTACCCCACTGGCGTACCCCCACCAGTAACATAATCACGAAGATTGCAAACAACTTTCGTCTTTTACCTACACGGGACCGTAGGTACTGTGCCGTTAACATTCACCCTCCCTCTTCGTCTAAAATAGTGGATACAAGCTCAGATGATGCATGGCGCGTTCAGCGTGACCATCGTCGAACAGTACGGCATAATGAGCCATAGACATCTGTTGCCCCAGGATCGTACCGTTACCGAACATCTCACAGGTAACCCGATCGCCGACGTGGAAGGTCGCATACGGGTTGTTTATGAGCTTCCCCCACAACCCTAGCTCCCTTATCGCATCCTCGATTTGGGCCGAAGTATGTACGCTATTCATCGCAACCCTCCCCTAGTTCCACTACTGTACGTAACCTCTCGATAGCCTGTTTCATTCCCGTAGTCGCCCATTTGTCATCGTCGATTTCATCAAATTGGTGTACGACGAGCTTGGCCGCATCCTGTAGCGCCTCGATACGGAACATAAGCTGGGCCGCCTCTTCCGTCGTCATCCTGACCGTCGAGTAATCGAAGGCCATCGCTATTCCTACGGTTTCTTTGAGTTGGTCAACTACCCACTGCATTTCCCGTTACCTCCCCTAGTTCGATAGGATACAACCACTGTTCCTCAACTTGGGCATATAGCGCCCGTCCTTACCGCCCATCCAGTGGTCACCGAAGTTCCCCGGCCTACCAACTGACATCACCGGGCCACCATCAGGCGGGCGGTACATGTGCGGTCCTATTCGCGTGTACCCGCGTACCTGCACCAAGTACCGTACGTAGCACTTGTAGGAAGCCTTATGGGTCGTGTGCATCTTCGCTAGGTCCCCAAAGGCCGGTATTACTCTGTACAGCCCCCCGGTACAGTACTCCCTAGGCGTCGGGCACTTGACTGCGTACCCCTGCGTCTTGATCATCTTCCTGTTCCGTTTTCAACTTTTCTAATTCAGTCAGTGCCATGGATAAGCCGGTGATTAGTTGAGTGGCATGGATCGGGCGAATCAATAGTTCCGCTACACCCGTGTCACCCTCTTGAAGTACCACACAAATCTCAAGTCCATGCTTACTTTCCTCAACGAGGTACACAGTAAACTTGTCCAGTTCTTGCGACACATCGAACGGCGGTGCGTTAATTACCGTCATCAACCTCTCCTTCGTCCCACAAGCTCACCACCACTGTATCCTTTCCCAGGTCGATATGGGCTATGTAGCGTTCACCAGCAAGGCCTTCCATCTCTACGTATTCCTTTACGGTCAGCCGTTGACCCAACCGTACTTCCGACCAATAGAACGCTTGCCACATATCATCAACCAAGGCGTCGTCCAGACGTTTACCGATAGAATGAATACGTAACAACTGTTCGAAGGTCCGTACGTCTTCGAAAATCTTTGTCCCTTCGTGTTCCACCACGGGTTGTTCCTGTTGGTTATCCAGAAAGTCCTCCGCTATGGTGTATGGGCAAGCGACATCATGGTTACCACCTTCATGGGAACAGTGCGGGCAAACCAGACCGTTCTCGATATCTGCATCCACCCACGCCATAAAACGCTTGACCACATCCACCGCACTTATTTCATACGTTATCATTGCAACCTCCCCATCCTTACCGACACGGGCTCACCAATCTGAATTCGTCCAACAGCCGCCCCGTCCTCGTTTCGTGAACGGTATAGTGTGCATACTCCCCGCACCAGTTATATGGTAACTGGTACCAGGCTTCTAAAGTCCAGACTCGCGTCTCCTGGTCGTACTCTGAGCCAAATAATACGACGTAGTCACTATGAAGATCGCCCTGGTACGGCTCGTTATAGCCCTCGGGGACGTACATATATGCTTTGCAGTACTTGACCGTGGAGAAAAAACCCCTACAAGTATACCCGGTGAAACGCGGCGCCGGTTGGGGCGTTGGCGTCGGGGCAGGCGTTGGCGTCGGGGTAGGTGATGGACCCCACTTCATCCAGACCGACTTGACGACGGTCCCTTGCAGGTCGCGTACCCGGACCGCAGCGAATGTTACGCCCTCAGCCGGAACTGGTCGGACCTTTATCCTCATGTTGCAACCTACCGAGGTCATGTAGCGTTGTGTGTCCACCAATGAACCCACCTTGATGCCGACCGTGTGCGGGCAGGCCCAATCCCAATCGCTCGAATCCGGATGGTGAAACTCTATAGTACAGGCCAGGTCACCATCCACTACCTCACAGGTGTATTTGTAGAAGTGTGGCGTGCTCGTCTGGTGCGCCATCACCGACGGTGCTGCCAACAGTACCAATCCTAACAAGACAATTACCAATACCAATCCAAATTCCTTCATTTTTCCTCTTCCCGCCCACCCACCCCTGCCATTCAGGAGCACCCACATAGGGGGTCCGGGTCGCAGTCACCCACTAATTTCTATCCACCTGGCTGCGTCGGCCCAGGTGTAGGTCGTGGCGTGTTGGTTATGTTCCAATGGTCAGTGCACGTCACCTTAAGCCAGTAATTGTATGAGTATGCTGCGCTGTGCGGGTCACCTGACCTGAGCGCCCCGACCGCCATCCGGTCGAAGGTCTTGCCTCCAGGGATCAACCTGGAACCCGTCAAGTGCTGAGTGGTGCCGGGCTGCAAGTCACCGTAGTCGAGGACGAGGACCTCGCTCCAGTCATTGTCGGCCCCCGCCACTCCGAACGTCCACTCCCAGTCGTCGTACCTGGCCAACTGAGGGATGTAGACATTCATATACAATCTCACGGCCCCGTCGCAGTAGAACGTGTCTGATCCCAACCACTTGAAAGCGTATTCCCCGTTGTTGAACCACGTGCTGTTCCAGCAAGAACTCGGTATGTCGGCGTTGCCACCCCAGACGCCGCAACTTCCCTGGGTGGCTAGGGTCTTGCCCCACCACAGCTTTTTGGACCACAGGTCAGTCGCGTAAGCATACTGACCAGAACCCAGGCCGATAAACAGGCCGATAGCCACAACTGTGACAAGACCGACGAGTGTTAGTAAACCGATTTTTCTCAACGTACTTTTCATCAAACTGTCCTCCCTGTACTAACTGTCGTTGCTCAAACGTACCTACACCTGTCTGGTACCACAGGTACTAGGTCCCACTCCCTAACTTCCTATAGGCAACCCTCCCTGCGCTCTGCGCCAATACTTATGTCTGAAAGACATAAGTATTGTTATAAATGGGTTTTGTTAGTGTTAACCACGTTAACATATCCCCTCAGCCAAAATGTTAACCACGTTAACGTATACCCCCGCACAGTCGGGGTGGCCGGAATCGAACCGACTTTCTCCTGGTCCCAAGCCAGGCGGTATACCATTTACCCACACCCCGTTCAGTCATAAGACAGACTGCACTATGTTCCGCGTGAGTTGTTGACGCTGGATGCGCGGCCCCCAGCGGGGGGTGTGATGCAATAGGAACAACTTGCAGCACTCCGGTCCACCACCGCGTTGTTTAACGGATGCGCGGCCCCCGTTTTGCAACGTCACCCCTGGTTGCGAATAAGGGAACATAGAGTGTGTCGCGCACTCTTTCCCCAAACGCGAGTAAGGTGGAATAGCCATTCTACGATAGCCAGGGATGACGTTGCGCCTAAAACACCTTCCATTTGGTATTACGACCGCTCAACCACTTTTCAGCTTTACCGTTAGCCTCAAGTTCGCGTAACGTATTGAGGACGACGGTACGACTGATGTTGTGTTGACGTGCCAGAAAACTGGTACGGTATAACCCCGGATTGTGCCGCAACCAGTGTTCTAGTTTCCCCTTTTTCGTGAACCCATAAGGTTTTGGCATCCTAGTCCGTTATGTCAGCAAGGATGGTGTTCAACAATTCGGTTGCAGGTTCGATATCGGTAGTACATTCGACCATGTAATTCGTACCTTCTGTGAGATATTGAACAGTTACGTCGAAGTCACCTTCTTGGAAGGCGTCCATGGCCTTGATCATGAATTCACCAGACGACGCGCATTTAGAGAGTGCCGTTGTCACAAGGTCGTGGTATTCAGCCAAAATGTCGGGTGGTTCAACGTTCTGTGCGGCCTCGTAAGTGTCTATCAGGTCCTGGGCACTACCCCGGAAATCATCGACCCAATCAGAATCCAATAGAACCGTCGGGTCATCGCTGGCCTCTTGGCCCATCCGGGCGAGTTCACTCAGAGCTACGAGTATCTCAGCGTCGATATTCTGCATTTCGGTCAGGTAATCCTGAATGTCGGCAATCTCCAGTGCGGGCTGCGCCGTATCCGTTGGTACTGGCTTCTCCGTAGGTGTTGCCACAGGCGCAAGCGTCGGCGACGGCTTCCCGGTAGGTACATCTGTCGGTTCGGTTGTCTGTTCGGCCCCTTCGTCGACCAACAGGGCTAGGACGAGCAGCAAAACAACCCCACCGATGGACAAAATCAAGCAACCTTTACCCAATTTCTTCAACATTTGAGCCTCCCCTTGTTAAACTCTGTACACTATGCGAGTAAGACACGTCAATCCTTATAGTCATCCCTCCCTTCTTCTTTTATCCAGTGGATAATGGGATGAACCTCGCCGCATATTGGGCACTTCCACTTCCGTGTTTCCATTTCACGCGTGAACCGGTAATCCGGTTTGGAGTAGTGCTCAAATGCTCGGCATAACAGGCAGTCCCTCACTTCACGCACTTCAACGTCACGATCACAGCACTAGAGCGTGTCGTGGTTGTGTCTTTTTCCTCTTGCGTCACATAGCAGTCCTCGTAGGGATGCAAATAGTCAAACAAATCGCCTACCCTGGTCTTGTGGTGATACTTACCAGACTCGATGTGCAAGTGGATCGCTATGACGATCCCGGCCACAATGGATATGAACACGGCTGCAACAATGAAGAAATACAGTACATCAGCCACTACGCTCTTCTGTTTTGCGTTCATCCCCACACTCCGTCTCCATCCTCTTCTTGCCCGTGGTACTTGAACTGCCGCCACCCCGAACCTTGGTACGTACCGTTGAGTTCGTGTTCGATCACGACGCACACATCGCTACTGACGTCCGTGTACTCCCCATCATCACCACACTCGTTGACAATCTCGCTGGCCTTGAATTCGGGGGGTAGGTCCGAATCTTCCGCGTAGTCACCCACCAGTGCGATACGGTCCCCCGCCCACCGCCCAATCGTCCGGGCGGCGATAACCGGGTAGCCCTCCGGCATCGGGCCGGGTGTCGTGTTGTGTTCGGGAAACGTACGTTCAGGTCCGTGCCAGTTGCGTTCAAGATCGAAGTCACCGCCACCACGGGTTTCAGGCATCGCAGCGCACAACACAAGCAACGCTGCGCCCGTCCCTGGATGGTTGGCAAGTTGCTCCCACAACTTCAACCCCGTCGCCAGTTTGTGCGGGTCTATAAACTCTTTCTTGTCCAAGTTGCAAGGATACCAATATTGCCCCATGTCACTTCCGTCCTTTCTTTTCTCTATACTGCCTGTGATACCGTAGTTGTGCCGCGTGACATCCCTGACACA
>JABAOC010017845.1_pt5 | contig 26262 bp, 31 predicted proteins | sample 7062161 | NCBI WGS metagenome assembly JABAOC01 (sample SAMN14538625, study PRJNA623070) | marine sediment metagenome | biome: marine biome [ENVO:00000428]; feature: marine pelagic biome [ENVO:01000023]; material: deep marine sediment [ENVO:00002113] | place: India: Gulf of Khambhat ... | reverse complement strand
ATGAGTGCTATCGAAGCTTCTTCGGTTCGTGGAACCGGCGCTACGCCGGAATGTTCTCGAGGAATAGAATCATGCGAAGGACCTATCAGTATCTCGCTCGTCAAGCTATCCTGGCAACTCTGCGAAGTCTATTCTAGAATGGAGGAGCAGACAGCATGAGAGAGCTTTCAAACAGAGTTCCCAGCCTAAGATGGGCTACTGTCGGGGCATACAGTATCATTTTTGCTTCAGTTCCTATCGTAACATTTTCTGCTGGGAGATTCCTAGACAGCGTATTCCTGTTTCCAGAGTTTCCTCCTTTTCCAGCCAATCTCGCTGCAGGACTCAGCATCTTTCTCTTCGGCTTAACCGTAGGGATCAAATCGACCCGCACACTATACTACAAAGGACGAGGTCTTCCTTGGGGTCAGGTCAAGAAGCAAGATCAATCTACACGATTGGTTACGACGGGTCTCTATGGGTGTTGTCGACACCCGATGACGCTAGGGTACTCATTGCTTCCATGTGGAATGGGCCTGCTAATGAAATCGCTGTCTACGACATTTCTAATCCCAGCGGCTATCTTCGTGGTAATGACAATCTGGTTAAGAGTGTGGGAAGAGCCAAGCTTGGAACATAGATTTGGACAAAGTTATCGAGAGTACAAACGTCAAACACCATTTCTGGTTCCTCGATTTAAACCAATGATAGTTGATCTAGTAACACCACTTCATATCTTTCGCCACAAAGACAAGGACGTTCTTGAAGAGGAAACAACCAGCTCTGAAAAGTGAGATCATGTGCGTGAAATGGTCTCAATTGAGATAAAGCTTTTCTTTGTCACAGATCTTAACCATTTGGAGAGAGCCAAGGAGGGATCAGATTGCCACACGTGGTCCTAAATGGAGACATTCAGTTCAGCCAGGCTTTCCGAAGTTTGGAGCCTTCCATCATCAAGTATGGAGACATCATCCTGAAGACTTCAAACAAGTATATCGATAGTGAAGGGAAATCATTCCTGGTCGGAGCACTGGCAATCGAACAACATGACCAGACTAGTTTCCTTGCGTTGATCAGCAAGCGAGAAGATGGTCTCGTGGTAAGAATCTATCCAGGATGCAATGTTGAGAAGACTGATGGAGTAAAGAGGATTCTGGCTGAGATCGCCAAGCAATTAATGAACAGTTTCCCACAGCTGAAACTGGGAAAGACCAATCTTCAGGAATTTCTCAGCAGCTAATACCCCTGTGCGCGCGCATATCTTGAAATATGTGTGCAGCAGGTCAGCTGTCTCTCACCTACTCAAGCTAGCCAGAGATTCTAGAAGATATTAACAAGAGAGTTGTTAACGATTTGAAGCACGTGTTCGAGGACAAGATATTCCCCGTATGAAAACGATCATAGGTACACAGTATCCGTCGCACTCCTCTTTGGAATGATACGCACTCTTCTTGTAGATGTCAAATTTGGCTGGGTTTCCTGAACCACAATTGTCCTCGAAAACCGAGATGCATCTGGGAATGCACTTTGCAGGATCAATGTCACATAATAGCTGCCTGTTTTTCACTGCACTGGTTTCTCCAGCAGAATCAAATGTGTTCCCCAGTCTTCTTTGGAAACCCATTCAACAGAGTACAAGGTTTTCTCAAACCTCGTTTCATACGTGCATACAATTGCTGGATTATCCTTCTCCATAGCCAACGAAACATGATGAGAAAAATGTGAGAGAAAACTATCAGCAGTAGTTCCATAAATCGTGAAGGCTCTTACCCATCCAACCGGCTGATGTCTGAAGTGTCCAAACGAAAAGGAATCAAACTTGCCCTTTCTGAAGGCTACGTGAAACCCGTTTGATTCACCAACNNCAACCGTCTTGAAGCCTGCGAGAGTGCTGTCCAAAGCTTTCCAATCGTAGACGAGAACCTTAGGATTGATCTCAGGGTTGTCCCGTACTAGCTCGTAAACCTCCGCAGGGCTTGATTCTCTCACGGTAGAAAAGCTTCTTTTCGCAGGAACAGACGTTGGGTTCGCATGCCAGGCCACTCCCATCGTAGCGAATTTCACAAACCCGGTTTTCGCAGCTAGCTGGAGTGAAATGAGATTGTCAACTCCAGTGGTGTAACGCAGTCTCTGAACCTTGAGGCCTCCGGCTTCATCAATGATGTGCTTTGTGAGCTTGTTCGCGAAACCTCTTCCTCGGTAGTCGGGATGAATTCTCAACCCTTCCATCCAACCTGTCTGACCCTCTTCAACGAGTCGCAAGTTACCAAGGCCCACTATGTGATGGTCCACCTCTATTCCATAAGTGTGGGAGTTTTGATCCTGCAGCCACGCTTTTATCACGTAGGGAAGATAATCATGGCCTTCCCACACGTGACGTGAGATCTCCAATATGTCTTCGATGTCAGATTCCTGAACTTTCCTTAGTCTTGGATGCACGGGAGCAAATCCTCCAGGTTTGTCTGTTTGCCTCTCGGAACAGGTGAGGTAGACCGAAGCCTGCGACCCTGCAAGACATCGATGAGAGCATCAACTCTGTGCAGCCTATTACGCGTGTTGCGTTGAGGATAGAACAAGCCTTTTCGAAATCATGTCAACTTCCACAATTCCACAGTGTTTAATTCTCTTCTCGGCACCCAATGCATTTCTCAACACCAGCTCTTGCTCTTCTCTCTTAGCGTAGACCACATTCCGGTAGATGATGTCTTTGTGAAGAAAGGCCGTGAGTTCGCACATTTCCGGACCCTCAGTTAAGAAGCCAGAACTGGCTTAAATCTTGATGCACGTGGACCGTCCTGAACCTCATCTTTATTCAGAATACTAACACTTTCTTCATAACGATTATTGCTTCTCCTGCTCACAACCTTCCATAGTAGAGCTCACTCTGCGGGTATCAACCTGTGTCAACAATGCTTGTCAGCAAGATCGCATCCATACCTCTGATGGTTTGTATCCTAGCCTCAGCTTTCCCAATGATTGCTTCGAGCATCGTTTATGAGAGGAACTGGACATACACGTATGTCAACGAACCTCCCTACGGGAATTGGACCTTTTCACCTAGACCAACCAGTCCAATTAGGATCAATTCATCTCAAATTCAGGTTGGTGCCAATTGGACCTATATGTATACGCTAACTGCAAACTCCCGCTACCACATTTACTGCTACGGAGATTGGATAAGCGAAGGCTCCGAAGCCCAGACGGACTACGACGTATATGTCTACAATCCCCTAGGCATCATGGAAGGATACCATACTGAAGCTGCTGGATTACCTGAGCATTTGGGAACAAACGTTGAGGAACCTTTCTTCACACCCACCCTTTCCGGGAACTATAGCTTCGTCGTCAGAAATGATCCCAGAGAAAGTGAAGCCGCGGATGCCGCCACAATCATGGCCATTGAACACGTCGAAACCAACACTTGGCATGGTCACCTCATCGAAGGCAAGCAGGGGTCTACGCCCACTGAGAACACAAGCTGGGCCTGCGAATTCATTTCCAACAGTAACCGCATTGAAATTCAGATTCACGTGCCAGACACTCTTGACATGTACGAAGCGAGACTGTACCTGATGGCAAATCCGTCAATCAATAAAGGACAGGTTCTGAACGGAGTTCCCCTCGCCTGGGAACCTGGATTGTTCGGAGAAACTAGTGCTTCACTAGGAGGGTACAACCTAATGAGTGAAGGCTTCAGAGGAAACGCCTACGCAAGCTGTGAGTTCTTTGGACACGACATGCTGATAAACTACTCAGCACCCTACTCCGCTGAAAGCCTATATCACCTCGTCCTAATTGGTGAATCAGGCACTGGAAACGTCAGCTTCAGAATAAAAACAAACTTTGGCAATTCAATCCTACAGCATACAGCTCCAGCTCGAGTGTACCCACACAACGACACTGAGATCATCGCCACATCAAGTGAGTCCAGAATCCAAGAAGCCTATCTACACTACGCACTAGACAATCGAGTCAACTTCACAACCATTCAGATGGAAACATCAAACAACACGTGCAACGCCACCATTCCTGGTCAAGAAGTTGGAACAACAGTGTTCTACAACCTGGAGGCTTTTGACGGGCTGGACAATCTGATGTTTGTCAATGGAAGCTTTAGAGTCAAGTATCCAACTACTGTGAACTTCACCCTAGCATCAGAGACAGTGACCCTCGGAGAGAACATATCCGCACACGGCATTGTGAAGCCACCATCTGAAATTGAACCTGCAAGTGTGATATTCATTCTCACATCTTCAAACGGATCCACCCTGCAGCAGCATGCTCTCGTCGAGAGTAATGGCAGCTTTTCGATCAGCATGAGACCGTTTCTTCTAGGTTCATGGAGAATTCAAGCTCACTTCCCAGGTGATCAACTGAGGTATGAATCCATCACTGAAACACAGGAGTTCATCGTCACCGAGCTTTCTTTCGTCGCACGATACTCAATCTACATTGCAGGAGCTGGCGTTGGGATAGCAGTCTTGACAACGTTCATTCTCATTCTAGTCCGGAGAAGACAGAACTAGAAACACCCTGATCCCTCCAGCTATCAGCTGTCTAGAACAAGCTGGCGAGGATTGAGTTTAGGTCAAGCAAAGCGAAGATGAAGGAAACCGCAACAGAGACGGCGACAACGATGAGGATCGCCTTCGGCTCTATAGGCACACCAAGTCGAGACTCTTCACTGAGCTTTTCAATGCCATACTCTTTGATCTCGCTCGTGATGATGTCGATCTGCACCTTGGCCAGCATCTTCTTAGATATCTCAGCCTCCACGACATAGCGGTTGTTCTCTATGAACACTCGTTTAGGTTCAATGCCTCTCTTGTGCTTCAGAGACTTTAGGAAATTCACAGCGATGGTGGTGACCTGTTGAGCATTTAGGGGTTTAATCTCTGGCTTTGGCCTCTGAGCTGTTGGTGAAGCAGGCCGTTCTTGCATCATCGCCATCTAGCATGTACCCTCTCCCATCTAATTCTAGAGAGGATTTCTAAAAGAAAATGTGTGTATCTGCTGTTACACACTGGTTGCAGAGAAGTACACAGAAGTCCCATCTAGTGCTCACACAAACATGACTAGTCAGCCGTTGCATCCCGCTTCTCATCACCGTTTGAGTCTGCTCGAAGAGACTTCAGCCTTTTATGAAACCTGCTGACCAAATTCAGTTTCTTGATCAAGATGATGGTGACGATGAATGTCACCAATGATGTACCGATCGTAATGTAGATGTTGCCAGTGAACTTGTAACCAAAATAACTGAGTATCAGAGACAGAATTATCGTACCCTCAGGCAGAGGACTGATCATAATGATCAAACCTAATACGAGCACCACAGCATAGAACGCTGATTTCACCCTCTTTATTTTGGCGAGACACACGAAATCTATCACAACTTAATACCCGTAGCAATCCAACTCAGATATAGATTGTGAATTTCTCCTCACCTGACCTGCAAAATCGCTGAAGAGCACCCACACTCCCTCTGCAAGGCAGGTGTCGCGAGGCCAAGTGTAACAGTCCTTAAACCCCATTCCTCAGGTCATCCTTTCTCAAAAGCATATCAGTATCCAAGTATTTCTGATCGTGCATGCGTCTGATTCTCAGATATCTTTCTTGACCGTTCTCTGTCTCCTTCTCGAAGATACTGATCTCGCCGTCGAAAAGATCCAAAATGGCTTGAGCTTCTTCGAAAGAGTGCATTTGCGGATTGAGAATTGCCAAAACGGTGAACCCATTCGACTTGAATTCTGAGAGAACTCCAGCAAGCCATCTCCTCGTTTCTCTAGCTTTGTGTTGGAGCAGGACATCGGACAGAAACTCTACGCAAGCTCTTCTTGGGCCCGTCTGGGAAGTATTCATTCCTCGAAAGGCCATGGTCAAAGCAATGTTGAGGTCGGTGAGGTTTTCAACGCCTTTCACCTTGAATACATTTGGTTGACTTGTAGTTGATTCTACGTGAGGATTACACAATAGTTGAAAGAAGTTTGATGAGTCTTTCAAGTCTTCTACGTTCTTGGGTGTCACACTCACGTGGAAGGTGATTTCACCCTTTCTCAGTCCGGTTCTGAGGAATCTCCGTACCAATAGATCTCTTTCATCACATGAATCTGAAGAGAGAATGGTTGCGTAAGTTTCAGGTAACCCACCAAATAGCAAACTGTCCAGCTTCCCATACCCTGCGCTGATGCGATTAGGAAGGATCGTTCTCTCAACTCTGATTGCTGTGGGCTCAGCTTCGCAGACCAGCGACGGGTTCTTCTGACCGGCATACACTATTCTCGGCCTTATCTGGTAGTCTCCTGCTACGAAAGATCGGACGGTAAGTTGAATTTTCTCTGTGAGGAGTGGACTAATCCTTAGATCCTTTATGAGAAGGATTCCATCCTCGAACCGAGTTTTGCTGGGCTTCTCAGCTAGTTCGAACATTGAAGGCAGCGAGTCTTCAACTTTCAGGATCTGAGCCTCCACCTCTCCATCATTGACTAGCTCGATTGTCAAGTGCACATTTTCCCCCGCTGGACTTCGCCTCTTCCAACAATCATTCTAGCACTTATGTGAGGAGTGGACTCGCGCTTCAGATTTTCCAGCATTTCCAGCGGTTCTTTGTAAATGCCTACACTGGCCTTTGCCATATTGAGAAAAGTAGTCAGTTCAGCATAGTCCGGGTTGTTCATTACGAAGCTTTCAAGAGAGTCCAGTCTGTTCATGATTACGTCGAGCTTTCGACTTAGCTCCTCACCAGTTACTGGCTTCTTCTCCGGACTTGCCATCCTTCCACACCATGATTGAATGGTGTTCTTGTCAGCCAATCTTGATAATCCTAGGCATTGTTATCATTTAAGTCTTGGAATGCTGCTGCGTTGAGAGCAAGCGACGATGATGGATCTTGAACGCCATCCAACCACATGCATACGCAGAGCGCGAATTCCGTGCTTGACAAACAATATAAAGTCTCAGAGACAAATGCTAGCTAGACAGGTGGGAAGGGATGGCCAGTGTGGTCTATGACGAGCGAAAAAAGAAAGTTGATCGCGTTGCACAAGGTAGTGTAGCTGTTGCAGCAGGAATCATATTCGTCTCAGTGCTGTTTCTACCTTGGCTGACTGCAGAATCTTCAGCAGTTTCCGGATTGACCAATCCCAGAGATCAGGCAGCTGTTGCTATTCCAATGATTCTAATTTTGCTTGGGGTAGTGACAATCTTTGGAGGCGCAATACACATTGCTGGCTATGAAGTTGGTATCCAACTCGCCACTGTCATGTCAGGGATCGCTTTCTTCATATCTGTCATGGTGATCATAGTCACTCTCATGGGCGCCAACAGTTCGGGAGGCGTCCTGAGCTTGCTTGTTGGGCCGTGGATCTGTGCTGCTGGAGCAATCTTCGGGGTCATAAGTTCAAGACTCGAACGACGATAGATGATGCCTTTAGCTCGAACCGATCAGGTTTCGATGCGCGAACGCAATCGACGGGGATCTTTGCTTGTAACTTTAAAATATCTCTGAGGTCACGTATTATCCGGGATCTCTATGAGTGGAAGCATGCGAGGTGAGGCACGCGGGAGTAAACCGAAGCCTCTGACCAAGAAGGAGAGAAAAGAGAAGAAAAAGAAGAGAAAGCTGGCAAGAGAGCAGAAACTGAGAACTTGACGCAACGACTAGCCCATGTGCTCGGTTGAAAGAGTGAGTGTTGCTTTCGTCGTCTCTTCATCTATGGAGCTCATGTGGAATCCTTTCTTCTCGCAGAGTTGAAACATCTTCCGGTTTTCAGACAAGACGTCTCCGTAGATGCTCTCGAGACCGATATCACGTCCGATTTCTATGATGCGATCTACTAGTGTGGATCCCAGTCCAAATCCTTGCCATTGGTCTCCAACTGCGACAGCGAATTCTCCGTGTTTTCGTCCTGGTTGCACTATCAGTCGAGCAACGCCTAGAATTTTTTTCTCGCTTTTAATCTCGGCTTCACCGACAATCGCGATTTCCCGGTTGTAGTCGATGTTGCAGTACCTTGTTAAGGTTTCATGTGACATTTCTCGGATGATTTGGAAGAAGCGGAAACGCATGGTCTTTTCCGAGAAGGATTTGAATAACTCGTCGAGACGGTTTTCATCCTCAGGTTTTATGGGGCGAAGAATTACGTGTATTCCATTCCTCATCGTCCACTCTGTCACGTACTTTCTTGGATAGGGAGTGATCACAAGATGCTCATGTGGGTGAGCTGGAGTCGAAATGCTGTCGCCGTCAATTACTATTCGAGCATCTACAGCTATGGCGTTCTTTTCATCAACTATCAGTGGATTTATGTCCATCTCCTTGATTTCAGGGAAGTCGATGACTAGTTGGGAGAACTTCACCAGGATTTCTTCTAGTTCCTTGAGGTTTACGCGATAGCTGTTTGATCCAGAGAAGAGACTGTAGATATCTGTTTTCTCCATTAATCTAGTTGCCAGAACCTGGTTCAGAGGTGGAAAGCCGATGCTGATATCCTTCAAGAGTTCCGCGGTGACTCCACCCATTCCAAACAAGATTACTGAACCAAACTGCTTGTCTTTCTTTGATCCCACCAGGATTTCATATCCTTTCTTCTTCACCATTGGTTGAATGATCACGCCATCGAAACTCGCGCGTGGTTTGATTCTCTCAACCCTTCGTTTTAGTTTTCTGAAGAAGCGCCCAGCTTCTTCTTCTGTTCGAATGTCCAGGACCACTCCGTCAACCTGTGTCTTGTGAGTTATTTGGGGAGACAGAGCTTTCATCACGACTGGGTACCCGATTTTCGAAGAGAGTGCAATAGCTCCCTCAGGTGTCGTGGCAACTGGAGATGTCAAAGCAGGAATTCCGTACGCGTCGAGAAACTGCTTCGATTCAGGCTCTGTCAGGACGCTACGTCCTTCTTCAAACGCCTTCTGCAAGACTTCTCTCAGAAAGACAGGAATTGAAACCTCTATTGGCAGTTCTTCGGGCGTCTCGTACAAAAGCTCCAGATTCTGTGCATAGCTACACATATGCATGAAAGTCGCAACTGCATCCTCAGCGGTGGAGAAAGCAGGAATACTGTGCTTACGCAGGATTCGTCTGGCTCTCCAACAGCGATCCTCGCCCATGAAAGAGGTAATTACCGGTTTCCTAGTCCCTTCCGAGAGTTTGACTATGACTCTCGCTGTATCAACTGGATCTGATGCAACTTGAGGAGTATATATTATGAGAAAGCCATCACTGTTGGGATCTTTGAAGCAGATTTCCATGACTTCTTTGAACCTTGCCGTAGTTGCGTCTTCCAGTATGTCAATGGGATTCAACTGGCTGCAGTAAGGAGGAAGAACATGCCCGAGACCTGTAAGGGTTTCATCACTCAAGACTGAGAGTTGTCCACCCATCGATATCAAGGAGTCCGTCGCCATAACTCCAGGGCCTCCAGCGTTTGTGATTATTGTTAGACGGGAACCCTTGGGACTTGGCTGCATAGCTAATGTTTCCGCGCAGTTGAAAAGATCATTTATCCCTGTCGCCCGAACTATCCCTGCCCGTCTGAAGGCAGCATCATAGACAGCGTCTTCTCCACATAGAGCGCCGGTGTGGCACATTGCAGCTTCAGCGCTTTCACGAAACTTACCGGCCTTTACCACAACTATGGGCTTAGCTCTTGCAAAGCTTCTTGCGGCACTCATGAATTTCCGAGCGTTCTTCACGGATTCAATGTACAAGACAATGCTCTTCGTTAGGGGGTCAGTTCCGAAATAATCGATCAGATCCCCGAAATCCACGTCCACCATGGAACCCACGGAGACTATGGCGCTGAATCCGACATGTGCTTCGGAGGCCCAATCCAAAACTGAGCTGCACAAAGCTGCACTCTGGGAGATAAACGCAATCTTTCCAGCATTAGCTGCCTTATCTGCAAAAGTGGCATTGAGCTTGACCTTCGGTCGGATGACCCCGAGGCAATTTGGCCCGATGACTCGCATCCCGTACTGTTGGCTGAGATCGAGAACCCGCTTTTCATAGGCTTCTCCCTCCTCTCCCGTTTCTCTGAAGCCTGCAGAGATGATGATGAGCCCAGAGACCCCTGCTCTGCCGCACTCATCCACAATTTGTGGAACGGTGTGAGCTGGGGTTGCTATGATGGCCAGATCAACCTTCCATGGAATCTTCTGGATAGATGGATAGGCTGTAATGCCTTGTATTGTCGGTCTGAATGGATTAACTGGATATACGGCACCTTTGTACCCGACGCCGATGAGATTCTGGAGTAGTTTGGAGCCCACAGAACCCTCTCTGTCGCTGGCTCCGATAACAGCGATTCTCCTAGGATTGAAGATTCTGTCGAGGTTTTCAAGGCCCAACCGCTGGAGACCTCCCCACTTGGAAGCCTTCTGCTCATAGAAAGGCAGGTTCATCTTAATAAATTGGCTTCGCGTCTCCGAAATCCGAAACCGATGGAATGGTTTGATGCTGCGCACACGGGCTTGTCTTATTCTGCAAGTTCAGCTGTCTTGTCAGCCACTTCGGGGCGAAGCATCAGTCGAGTTTTTGTCTTGAGTCTGCCATCTTTTCCGTGAGGGGTCCTTAGCAAGCTGTCTGTGTACTTTTCGATTTCTCTTGCTTCCTCTGCTAGTTTCGCGCTGGCTTGAACGATTTCGTGTGCGCAAGCGACGAGTGGAATGTATTTCTCCTTGTCCTTCTCGATGAAACAGCCTTGCAGATTTATCTCCGCCACCTTCTTGAGTAGCTCATAGGCTGCCATGGCTTTTGCTTTTGCATATGGATTCCTGAAATCCGTGGAGTCTCGTATGTGAGTAGTGTCAACTACCATTCTCGGCAGAGACAACTCTTTGCCATTCTTGATTGAGAAGACAAGTTTGTCAATCTCTTGAAAGATGAGTCTGAAAACACCAGTGGTGGCGAGGATCTTGATTACATTTGAGTTAAAGATCGCCATTTCGACAGGGTCAAGAAATTCCTTTCTTGCCCCGATGAGGGGATCACCCAGGATGATCAAATAGCCTAGACCCTGTTCTTTCATGTGCTCCTTCACTTTCTTTCCTGGGCCATCTGTGAAAACCACCGTCGGGATTCTTCTTTTGGAGAAGGCCTCTCTGGCTTTTGCAGGCCCTGGAGCAGTAGTATTGGGCGAAATGAAGAGCACAAGATCGGGGGCAAAGTCGAAGAGCTTGTCTATGGCGTCGTCAACAGCCTCGACGTCCATTTTGGAGCCAGTTGACACAGATCGAACGATCAAGTCCTTGCGATCAGCTAATTCGTCCGGAAGGAGATCCAGCAAAGGAGCTGTGGCTATGTTTCCACATTTAAAGACGCCAAGCTTAACCTGAGACAATGTGAACACCTTCTACTGAGAATTGCCAATCGTTTATATAATTTATCTAGCCGTGCGCGTCCACAAGAGAGGTGGCTGAAGGCTTGCAGGATTGACCTACATGAGACCAGCGCGCTCGATTATCTTAGGTATGATCCATTCAAATCCGATCGCCATAGTGTGTATGCCAGCAGCTCGAGTGGTTTTCCGGATCTCTCTCAGTAGATCGGCGAATATCTCAATGTTTGCTTCATACACGGCTTCTTTTCCACCTTGTGCTTTAGCCTTCAGCAGATTGTCTTGGATTTCGTTGGGAACTTTTATCCCGGGCACATACTGGACCATCCACTTCATCATGGAGATTGACTTGAAAGGAGCAACGCCGATTAATATTGGTACGTTTAGGTATGAAGCGGCATCCATGAAGCTCTTGGCTTGCTCTGCGCTGTAGACACATTGCGTTTGAATGAAGTCCACTCCAAGCTTCACTTTTCTTTCTATCTTCAAGATTTCCGGCTCCAAAGGGTCAGCGTTTGGAGCAGCAGCAATCCCAATGTTGAATTTCGGCGGGTCTTCTATCTCGTTGTTGTTTAGGTCGAGACCCTCATCGATCATCTTTCTCAGCATGTAGACGAAGGTGGCTGAGTCTAGATCGAAAACTGGTTTGGCTTGCGGAGTATCGCCAACCGTTGTGTGATCACCGGTCAGAGCAAGGATGTTCTTGATTCCCAGGGCTCCAGCAGCCAGCAAGTCTGAAATCAGAGCCAGCCTGTTCCGGTCTCTGGTTGTAACCTGATAGACAGCTTCTACTCCAGCGTCCTTCTGAATCAGAAACGCGGGCACAAGAGCATTCATGTAGCCGAATGCTGTGGGATTGTCAGTGATGTTGACGGCCACCACATGGTCTTTGAGAATTCTCGCGCCGTCAATGACCTCCCTCAAGTTTGTAGTTTTCACCGGTTCAAGTTCGCCAGTGAAGACGAAGTTCCCTTCATTTATCTTCTTCATCAATTCGCCATAGGCTGCTCTCGTCAACGTGTAGCCTCACCTTCTTCAGATTCTCCACCGAGTTCACGTGGATGACCTGACAAACGATAGTCCCTCGGAGGCCGGAACTTTGTGAACAAGTCCAAGCGATTTCCATCCTTCAATCGGTCATAAATCAAAATCCATGCACAATCATTCTTCCATCCTCCAACTTCACACTTGCCCTTTGATTGCCCTCCACATGGACCATTCAAGAGACTCTTTGCGCATCGCGTGATTGGACAAATCCCCCCTGTTTCAAACAGGATGCACTCACCACACGCTGTGCAAAACTCGTAGAATCTCCCCGCCTTAGTGTCATGCATTCCAATGAATTTTGTGTCGTTTCCTGGCATCACCAACACTGGTTCACAGACGTCAGCAAGCGTCTGAACCCCCACACCACACCCGAGGGAGACAATAACATCACAATCCTCCTTCAAAGGCTTCAAGGCTGTCGCTGCGATCTGCCTATCACACTGACGCAGAATCGAGACAGCCTTGATATCGGGAATCTCCTCACCTTTAACCTTCTTCTCCATCTCGATGAGCTTCTTAAGTACATGTGCTTGTCTTTCCCCACCTGCTTGAACTACGGAAGCACATCCATCACAACCTACAATGAGAAGAGTCTTGGCCCGTTTGACAGCTTCGAAAATCTCCTTCAGGGACTTCTGCTGAACTATAATCAAATGAACGACTACTCCTTGAAGAGTTTCAGTGGAAGCGGAATGTGAAATATAAAAATTCCTATGAACAACCGGTCAATCTCGATTCCGAGTTCCGTACGCAAGTTTAATATTGTCGTATTCTTCCTTTAGCATCCTCTCTGGAACCTAGATTCAGATCAACGAAGGAGGATTTCACAACGTCCCATGTCAGCCAAACTGTGGAAAGAAAATATCCCCCTTGCCGCGAAGCTTGTCCTGCAGGTGTGAATGTCCAAGCTTACGTCGCTATGATTGCTCAGGGAAAGTACAAGGAAGCTCTGGAAATCATCAGAAGATCCATCCCATTTCCATCAGTCTGTGGACGAGTCTGCTTCAGCCCCTGCGAAGACGCCTGCACCCGAAAGGACATCGATGAACCCGTCAGGATTCGATCATTGAAACGATTGGCAGCAGACTATGAGGCATCTCTCGGTCCAAGGGAAAAGAGACACCCAATTCCGAAGACCCACAAGGAGAAGATCGCGATCATTGGTGCTGGGCCTGCAGGTCTTACAGCTGCTTTTGATTTGGCTAGACTAGGGTATCCAGTAACGGTTTTTGAACGCTCATCCAAGATTGGTGGTAGCCTGAGATATTGCATTCCGGAATATCGACTCCCGGAGAGCGTTCTAGACAGTGAGATCGCATACATCAAAGAAGTTGGAGTAGATATCCGCACCGAAACCTCCATGGGGAAAGATGTAACCGTAGCTGATCTCAAGAAGCAAGGGTTCCATGCAGTCTTCATTGCCACGGGCGCGCATCATGGGTTGGAGTTGGACATAGAAGGAAAGGAACTGACGGGGGTTTTCAACGCCCTCCAATTGCTGGAGGATGTACGTATGGGAAAGCACATTGAACTTGGAGCCAAAGTTGTAGTCATAGGAGGAGGAAACGTGGCCATTGACACTGCGCGAACAGCCAAGCGACTTGGACCCAAAGAAGTGACCGTGATCTATCGAAGATCAGAGAAGGAGATGCCTGCTCATCAGAAAGAGATTGACGAGGCGAAGATTGAGGGAGTTAGGTTTCACTTCCTTGCGACACCGAGGAAGATCCACGGAGAGCATGGGAAGGTCACCGCCTTGGAGTGTGTAAAAAACGTCCTTGGTGTACCAGATGAAAGCGGACGCAGCCGACCTGTCCCAATTGAAGGCTCAGAATTCTCCATTCCAACCGATTCAGTGCTTCTTGCCATTGGCGAAATGCCTGATGTATCTTTCTTGCCGGAGGGCATAACCTTGACTAAAGGCAACAGAGTTGTCGCAGACGAATTGACACTCCAGACAAGTCTTCCTGATGTCTTCGCAGGAGGAGACATAGTTTCAGGCCCTGCCTCTGTAATTGATGCAATCGCAGCAGGTAAGAGAGCTGCCGTTTCCATAGACCGCTACGTGAGAGGCGTGGATCTAGGAGATGGAAGGGAAGAGGCAATACCCAAGGTCACTTGGGTTTCAGATGCAAGCTCGTTGAGACAGAAGCCACGACAGCCCCTGCGACACCTCACGCCGACGGAGCGCATCAACTGCTTCAAGGAAGTTGACCTTGGTTTAGCACCGGACGCAGGCCTCTTGGAAGCTCACAGATGTCTCTTTTGTGGACCATGCTCTGAGTGTCTTGAATCTGAAGAGCTGTGCATAGCCGACGACATCGCTGTGGATGAGGACAAGTGCATTGGTTGCGCCAACTGTGAACACGCGTGTGAGTTCGGAGCAATAAACGTAGAAAAATCCGGAGCCAAAGTGAATCCCATGATCTGCAAAGGCTGCGGCACTTGCGCAGTAGAGTGTCCAGCTGAAGCGATCTCTCTGAAGGAATTCACTGACCACGCAATTCTCTCTCAGATAGAAAGAGCAGCATCCTTCCGGACACCCGGGAACCCCCAGGCCGTGGCTTTCGTGTGCACCTGGTCGCATGATGGTGATTTCAAGGACCTTCGTCTGCCGACGACAGTGCACGCTATTTCAGTGCGTTGCGCCGGACGAGTTGATCCTCTTCACATTCTTGAAGCATTCAAGCTTGGGATTGACAGAGTTATTGTGATAGGTTGCTCCTCCAAGGACTGCCACTATGTTTTCGGCAGCGCTCTCGCAGAAAAAAGGATTAAACAAGTGAAGGACTGGCTTCATGCTGTGGGAATTGATCCAACACGCCTAGACAGAAAGGATTCAGCTACGAGTGATCCGAAAGGATTGAGTCATATGCTCGAAAACGTTGCGCAGACCCTTGAGGACAGCATTTCAGCGTAGCTTAAAAACAGGTAGAAACAAAGATACCACAAGATGTGAAACATGCAGCCAAAGAAGCTAGGCTTTGAAGAATCCCTGGAGAAAGAGGTTGTCTCAACAAGTCGATGTGTAGGCTGTGCGGGTTGTGTGGTGGTCTGCCCCTTCAAATGCCTTGAATTCGATGAAGGGGAACCAAAACTAGTGAAGAAGTGTGAGACTTGTGGCATCTGCCCTAGGATTTGCCCCAAATATCGATGGTCGATGACCGAAGCTGAAGAACACGTATTCGGACGCACGAGAGAAGAAACTGAAGCCTTCGGAATCTATCGTCGCCTTACACTTGCTCGAGCCCTCGACGAGGAGGTTCTTAGCACATGCCAGGATGGAGGCGTCGTCAGTAGTCTGCTCGCTCACACGTTGCAGACCGGCATAGTTGATGGGGCAGCCATTTCAGGACACTCGTCAGACAAGCCGCTTTGCCCCATACCAATGCTTGCAACCAACAGAATGGAGGTTCTGCGGAATGCGGGGACACGGTATTCCTATTCGCCGAATCTACTCGCGTTGCAGGACGGAGTCAAGCAGAAGAAGAAGAGCTTGGCTTTCGTAGGCACANNAGATGCTGCCCTTGAAGAAGTATGCAAATCCACTACACTTCACCGTTGGATTGATGTGTACAGAAAGCTTCACCTACGATGGGTTGTTCAAACAGCATCTGGAAAAAGATCTCGGGGTCGACCTCCAGGACGTAAAGAAGATAAATATCAAAGGAAAAATCCTTGTGTCGTTGACCTCAGGAGAGACAAAGAGCATACCGTTGCCGGAGGCAAAGCCGTATGCGAGAGCGAGTTGTGGACGCTGCACCGACTTTAGTGCGGAGCTGGCAGATATCTCTACAGGTGGATTGGGGCTTTCAGGCTGGACATTTACAATCATCAGAACTGACACAGGTGAGAAGATTTTTGATGAAGCTGTGGCTTCGGGAGCACTTGAGACAAGATCCGTGGATGAAGAGCCTTTCGCTAAATCACTGCTTAGAAAGCTTTCGGAGAAGAAGCAGGGGAATTTAGATTCTCTCTAGTTGCTGTTCAGTCAGCTGACCTGCTCTGCTGGTCATGACTTTTCCTAAACCATGTTAGTCCCTTTTCTAGCGGTCACTTGTCAAGCCTGGAGCGTGGTGCAGACGCCATTCTTGGGAAGAGCTTGGAAATCGGCTTTTCCATTTTCAACGCTTGTGTTTATTCTTCATGAACTCGGCTTGAGTAGGTGGCCGCGCATTCTCACGTTACTGTGTAAAGGTTTTATATACCATATACTATGTATAGCGTTTGTTTTGCTTTGCAGACACTATATACGTGTTGGCAAACATCTCAACGCTCTACGCAGGCACATGCCTATTGTGAGTGATTCACGGTGAAATGTCCATATTGCGGTTTAGAGGGCATCAGAACCCTCGAGACACGAGATTCACAGAACAACACTTTGAGGCGACGCAAGGAGTGCCTAAGCTGCGGGAGACGCTTCACAACCTACGAGTACATCGAAACGGTGGAACTCATGGTTCGCAAGAACGATGGACGAGTCGAACGATTTGACTTCAACAAGATTGTCAAGGGTCTTCAGAAGGCCTGCGAAAAGAGACCCATAACAATGGAGCAGATCCATAATTTAGCCGAACAGGCAAGAGACGATTTGATGATGAAAGGAAAAGAGGAGATCTCCTCCAGGGAAATCGGTGTGGTGTTAATGAAGTATTTGAAGAACCTTGATCGTGTGGCGTATGTCAGGTTTGCATCCGTTTACCGACGGTTTGAGGAGCCTGAAGACTTCAGGCGCATACTCCGAGAGGTGAGAAAGTGAAGTATGTGAGAAAGCGGGACGGAAGACTGGAACCCTTTGATCAAAAGCGAATAACAAGCGCCATCTTGAAGGCAGCCAAGGCCGTGGGCGGAAAAGACCGTGAACTCGCCCAGCGACTGAGCAATCAAGTTGTGACTCACCTCACGGAGCGCTTCGGTGAAGACGGCGTTCCGATGGTTGAAGAAATCCAAGACTTGGTTGAGAAAGTCCTCATAGAGGGAGGACACGCCAGGACCGCGAAAGCCTACATCTTGTACAGGAAGCAGCATCAGGAGATACGTGAGCTAGCTGCACTGTTAAGCTCAGCAGATCTTGTGGATCAATACCTACTTGTACAGGACTGGAGAGTTCGAGAGAACTCAAACATGAGCTATTCACTTCAAGGTTTAAACAACTACCTATCCTCAACTGTGATAGCGAAATATTGGATCACCAGAATTTATCCTCCGAAAGTTGCAGAAGCACACTTCGCAGGTGACCTACACATTCACGACCTAGGTGTCTTGGGACCGTACTGTGTAGGATGGGACATGAGAGACATACTAACCTCAGGTTTTGGTGGCGTGCAAAGCAAAATAGAGAGTTCTCCAGCCAAACACTTCAGAACTGCGTTAGGACATGTCGTGAACTTCTTCTACACCCTTCAGGGAGAAGCCGCCGGGGCCCAAGCTTTGAGCAACTTCGACACCTACCTCGCACCCTTCATCCGCTCCGATGGCTTGAATGAAAGAGAAGTTGAGCAAGCCCTCCAAGAATTTTTCTTCAACATGAACGTGCCAACACGCGTGGGGTTCCAGACACCATTCACAAACATAACTTTGGATCTTGAAATTCCCGATTTCATGAAAACTGAGGCTGTGATCGTTGGCGGCAAAATGGCGTGTGACACTTTCGGTGACATGCAAGACGAACTAGACATGTTCAACCTTGCTTTTGCCAACCTCATGTGTAGAGGAGATGCGAGAGGGCGAGTGTTCACGTTTCCGATCCCCACCTACAACATAACGAAGGATTTCAAGTGGGAAAGTACAGTGAGCCAAAAACTCTTCGAAGCCGCAGGCAAGTACGGCGTTCCCTATTTCTCAAACTTCATCAACACTGACTTGAAACCAGAAGACGTCAGAAGCATGTGCTGCCGACTCAGAATCGACAACACGGAGCTCCGAAAGCGTGGAGGAGGTTTATTCGGCGCAAACCCTCTGACCGGGAGCATAGGCGTTGTCACAATCGATACTCCAAGACTTGCCTATTTGGCGAAGAACGAAGACGACTTTTTTGAGCGTCTCGAAGAGATGATGGAGATCGCCAAAGAAGGCCTAGAGACCAAGAGGAAAGTGTTAGAGAACTTCACTGAAAACGGACTGTATCCCTACTCGAAGCGCTACCTTCGCTTTGTCAAAGAAGGATTCGGGAGCTACTGGAAGAACCATTTCTCAACTGTAGGTCTTGTGGGCGTCAACGAGGCAGCTCTGAACCTTTACGGGGAGGACATAGGGACTCCGGAAGGGCTGGAATTCGCCGTTGAAGTCTTGACGTTCATGAGAAACAAGCTTTCCACATTTCAGGAAGAAACTGAAAACATATACAATCTTGAAGCGACACCTGCTGAAGGAACCTCCTACAGACTGGCCCGCATAGATAAGAAGAAATATCCCGACATTGTCGTTGCAAATCACAAACATCTTTCAGAAGGAGCTGAGCCATTCTACACGAATTCAACGCAGCTCCCAGTGGATCACCAAGCAGATTTGTTCGAGGCAATAGAGCATCAGGAAAAGGTGCAGACTCTCTACACAGGTGGCACAGTCTTTCACATCTATCTCGGTGAACGAATCCATTCGTGGAAAGCCGCGGCTCAACTCGTGAAGAAAGTGTCGTGGAATTCACACCTGCAATACTTCACTCTGACTCCAACTTTCAGCATATGCCCCACGCACGGTTACATGGCTGGAGAGCAACAACAGTGCAAGCTGTGTGAGAGTAGATGTGAAGTCTACTCCAGAGTCGTAGGGTACCTAAGACCGGTTGATCAGTGGAATGATGGCAAACAGGCGGAATTCGCTCTTCGGAAACACTTTGATAGATCAGTGCAGCCCTCTGTGCTTCAAACAATACCTGCTTGAGGGAACGTCAATTTGAAGTTCAGCGGTGTACAGAGAATAAGCCTCATAGATTTTCCAGACAAAATGGCAACCGTTCTCTTCACCCCTGGATGCAACTTGCGATGCCAATTCTGTCACAACTGGAGAATAGTCATCAACCCGCACCCACCATTTCTAAACCAGGAGAAGGCAATCCGAATGCTGGAAGCTCGGAGGAAGTTCATTGATGCCGTGGTCGTAACAGGTGGAGAGCCAACGCTGCATCGAGAACTTCCGAAGTTCCTGAAGAAACTGGAAGAAAGAGGCTTCCAAACCAAGTTGGATACTAACGGATTCTTCCCGCAGACCCTCAAGGAGTCATTGCCTTTTGTAGATTATGTCGCTCTTGATGTGAAAACTTCTCTAGACAAGTATCGCAGGCTTGGAGCAAGAAATCCTGTCAGTTTCTCCAGATCGGTGGAAATGTTAAAAAATGCTGAGGTAGACTACGAGTTCAGAACTACGGTGGTCCCTGGGTTCGTTGATGAGGAAGACATACCAAGAATAGCAGAGATCGTGAACGGGGGAAAACGGTTTGTCTTCCAGCAGTTTGTTCCAGATGACACGTTAGACAAGGATTTTCGCAAGGTCGAGCCTTATCCACGCGAAGCACTTGTCAAGCGTGCAGAACAACTGAAGCCATACGTCGACGAGGTTTTGCTCAGAGTCTGAGATTCCAACACTCAGCCGTCTTGGCTATTTTAGCGGTGTCTCGGCGTGGAGCAGTCTTCGTCTATTGTTATTCTTTGGTTTGAGTAGTTCCTCTACTAACTTGAATTGTCTATCGTAGATGTGACAATTTTTGGAGTGGAAAATCAGCTTGCCCGTTCTGAGGTTGAGACTACCGCGCCTGTTAAGTTCAGAGACAAAGGCCTCATTGAACAACTGTATACCAGCTATGTTGGCTGGTAGCCCTGCATACGCATCCCAAGATCTGAAATAGCAGGTCAGATGGATTCTTCCTTCAAAGACTTCAGTATCAATCAAGGTCAAACATGGGGGTTCATGTTTTCTATGATTGACGAGTTTCCTGATGTCGTCAGGCAGTCGTATCACCATTGTCACCTGTCGATCCGCAGTTTCATCCAGATATCGCATCAAGGCTTCGTCGATTTGATCAATTGGTTTTCTGAGCCGACTTCCATAGGTGTACGTCTCGTCCTCAATCACTCCTGACCAGAGGTACTTGAGCGCATACCACTGAACATATCTCATGTCACAGGGCGATTTGTCATCCACTAATGGTCTGGTTTCTGGCCGGGCAATCTCAATAGAGACGTTGAGTTTCTTTGTTTTTGTACATTCAGAACCGTAGCTAACGTTGAATACGTCACCTTTCGCCCAAATCACTTCCAAGACCTTGTACCATGCGTCTGGGCAGTCAAATGCGGTGATCTTGACGTGTTTCATTGCCGACCCTTCCTGCGCGCTACACCAACTAACTTGCCAGCTGTGCATAAAAAAGCTTTGAAACCATCATAATCGACCTTCCCGTTGGAATGTAACCTAGTGTAGGAAATTCATGCCTTCCAATGCCGTCACAGAGCGCAAAGTACTTCGAGTGAGAAAACACTACCCTCTCACTGGAGCATCCTTATTATATCGCCGCACAGAGTGACTGTTGTGTAATTTATGAAAAAGAAAAGGGAAGAATCAGCACGCCTCCCTGTATTGCCTCGCAGGCCTGAGAGAAAGCAGGATTGGCCAAAACCTTGGCCTGATCCTTCAGTCGATTTTCCGACAGAAGGTTCAGGTCGACTACTGAAGCGGATTCTCGACCGACTAGATGCAATCGAGGATCGGCTCAAACGCATCGAAGACATGCTGTTAAGGGAACGACGAATCCCCAGATGACAATGCTAAGGTTGAATGCGCACCCATTTGATCTTTAGGTTGCGTTCTTACTCTGTTGCGCTTGCACCTGCGCAATCCACACGACAATGGAAGCCCTTGGTCGCATGTGTTTGACACTTTCACGTACAATTTGAAGAATGCGTGTATGCTGCATCCTCGAATCTTTACACCTAGCTATGAGATAGCTCTATAAGTTCCAATTGATGAGTATAGTGCTGAGCAAACTGCTCATGGTTGGGATAGGGGTTTAATTCCCCTGGGGAGAAAGGAGAATGTATAAAAACATTCTTCCCAACCAATCATATAGACTCATCTTACAGAACTAAGTTCTATTTAATTCTTGCTTCGACACTGTGAAAGATGAAGTGCAACCGATGGATCAGATCTGTCTTGAGTTAATCTCTGTGCTGCCTCTGCTGAATCCGCAACCATATTCTGGGAGGCTGGTTTCCCGGAAAGCTAATGGTTGGGAGTGGGGAAGGTTTACCTCTGTTTGAAGGAGAAGGAGAAAGCTGCCGTTTCCCAACCATCATAAAGAGGAATCTTTGCGCTACTTAAGTTCTAGTTTTGTACTTTCACTCTCTCGAATTGGAGAAGGTCACTAGTCTCTCATCGAGTAGGTTTAGGTTTGTATCTTTCTTGTTCATTGAAGAAGTCGATGACTCTGACACGTGTCTTGAACTCTGCAGAGTGTTTTGCCCCGGCAGGTATGAGATATTCATCACCGCTTCCATAGACTGTAGTAGTGTTGTTAATGGTCAGTGCGATCTTTCCTTCAACTACGATCCCCCATTGGGGAGATTCATGACTATGCTCCGAGACTTCTCCCAGCGGATCCATTTCAAAGAAGAGAATCTGGTGGCTGTCGCCTTGCGCTATCCAGCCTCTCACGCCCTCGAACTCGATGTCCGCCTCGGGCAAGTCTCTGATCATCTGTGGAAACTCTTTCTTCAACAAGTAGACCTCACGCGCTGATTGGTTTGTGGCTCAGAAAAACGTGGCATCCCTGCTTTTTATGATTTGCGGATGACTCTCTCTCCACGACCAGTTGTGGATCGTACTTGCTTGCACCGCTCCCAGTCCTGCTGTGTCATGCTTCTCTCGTCTCAGGTTCCTTCACCAGAGCTAGTGCTAGCAGGAAGGATGGGAAGACAGTTGCGACGGCAAGAAGAAACGGCGCTTGAGGAGACACGTGTTCATAGAGATAGCCACCTGCTAAACTGCCTGCTGCCATGATTATGAAGTTGGCGAAGTTGATGAACCCATTCACTTTCCCTCGCTGCTCTTTAGGAGTCAAATCAGTCGTTAGTGCTCCAAAAGACGCGTTCAGCATGACGTTTCCTGCTCCTAGAAGAATCAGGGAGACCGCAACTTTCGTCAGATCTCCGTTCACAAACACCCACATTGATAGCCCGAAGATCAGAACTGAGGCAAGAATCGGTATTTTCCTTCGAGTTTTGTCCACAAGCTTTCCAACAGGGATCGCGAGGATTATCGTTGTTATGGGTACAAGTGCAATTATGATTGCCCAGGTGATCTGATCAATGAGGAGTATTCTTGTAGCATAGACAACTGTGAAAAGGTTGGTTGCAGAGAACCCGAAGATTGCAACTGCGAAGGAGAAGAAGAGATAGAGCATTGATTTGGGTACTTTCTTCCACACGCCTATGCTCTCCCTGAGAGCTGTCGGATAGCTTTGGAGAATCTCATGCAGGCGTGGTTTGATGGTGTTCACGACTGTCTCTTTCAAGAAAGCGGTCCTAAAAAATGCTGAGATTAGGAAGAGTGCAACAACGATCCCATACGCTATCCTCATACCATTCACCAGGCCGAAGTTCGCGTTTAACATTCCTGCAATCACGGGACTAGGCGTTGTGGAGACACTCGCGATGAGCATGACGATACTGAAACCCATTCCTCGTCTCTCTGAAGGAAGCGAGTCCGAGATCATTGCGCTCAGAGCAGGCTGATAGGTCGAGTTGAATAGCGCCATGAGAATGGCCCCGATGAGGATGAAGTGCCAGGAGGGGGCAATCGAGTAGAATATGAAACTCAAGGCGACCCCAAAGGTCATCGTGGAGATGAGCCACTTCCTACCATACTTGTCTGCCAAGTATCCTCCCGGAAACTGCATGGAGGCCAGAGCTAGAAACTGTGACAGCCCAATGACGCCTAGAATAGTCTCTGTCGCACCAAGCTCCAGGACGTATAATCCGTAATACGTGGCTGGCAGTTCACTGGCGAAGTCTATCATAATCCAGCTAACAACCAGAACAGCGTAGTTTCCTCTGATAAACGAGAATTCTTGCCTCAGAGATCCAAGAAAGGTCAAGCCTTGTCCCTCTTCAGTGAACAGATTCCTGAACACACTAATTCAGTATTCTGGAGAAAAGTGACCACTCTACTGATCACATCCGCGCTCCTGCATTCCACAGATGAATAATAACATGATTCTGCACGCGCGCAATCAAGTAGTTGGCGATTCTAAAACATTCTGCAAGAGAATTGCCGACGATATAATATCGGACATGACAAGTCAGTATGATCATTGGTGTTGAGAGTGCAGGATATCTGCAGAATGTTGTTTGAACTTGCAAGCGAGCACCGCTTCGAAATCCTCCGCAAACTGGGAAGTGAAGCAATGAATGCCACTCATCTTTCAAAAGCGCTAGATATCTCCAAACAAGAGTCTAGCAGACATCTCTCCCGTCTTGACAAGGCGGGATTGACGTGCGCGCGCGCTCGTCACAGGTTTGGAGAATCATAGGCTGTTCACTAGTGCCGTGTACGTTTGCCTCTTTCTTGTTCTGAGCCTCCTGGAAGTTGGCTGATGGAGAGCTTTCGCCGCCAAACTCGGCGTCTGCTTTGTATTTCTTCGGTGGTTGGGCAAAAGGAAGAGAAGGCATTGGAGGGAGAAAAGAGACGCTTGAATGTTCTTTCCAACCACCTGTTATACTACGATGATGAATCCCGATTTAATTCTACGTTTTAGAACGTTTGTACCAGCTTCTAGAACATGTGCACGTGCAGAGAGACTCTCAAGTATCGACCTGCCGAGAAGCACCCCTGGCGTCCACAGGGATGGAGGACTTGACAAGTGTCTCATCCTCGATCTGAATCACATTTAACACAGCAACTCCAACATAATGATTCTTATAGACTGGATTCACGACATTTGGATCACGATCATCCATCCCTTCCTTGCTCCTATGTTAAGACTTAATTATCGTAGAAAGAGAAGAAAGATTATGCGATGCAGATACACTCTAGTGATAACTCTGCTAGTGTTTTGTCTGGGCGGGCTGGAGCTCGTGTCTCCTGTTCTTGGACCTGCGGGCAGGCATCATAGGCGCACGCCCGGAGATGTGACCATGAATAGTCGAACACCTGATTTCGATGGCTCATCAGCAGATGATGTCCTTTTCTATGCCCCACTGATCGTGGTGATTGCCGTAGTTGGAATACTGGGATTCTTTGGATTTCGTGATTCTAGAAAGAAACGTGCTTAGAATTTTGAGGCCTTGCCCGAACATCTGTAACAGCTACCTCCCTGCAAACCTCTGCTAGAATATTGACCTTTTCCTCCACGAGAAGGAACGCAAGAAGATACCTGGATATCTCACCTAGAATAAATAGGCGTTTTTCATCAGTTTATTATATGACAAGATCGGAGCATAGGTTTGTTGGACGGAGTCAAGTCGAGGATGCCAGAGGAAGTGAACGAGCCGAAAGGCAACCATGACATCTTCTCCCTTCTTGTCAAAGACGCAGAGAAGCGCGAAAGTGCAAAGAGAGCCCAGCTCTTGGAATCTTTGCGAGTCAAAGAATTCTTCAGAGAGGGAAACATTGCCATAAACAGCAGAACTTGTCAAGGGCTTGAATGCGAGCTGTGCATAAAAGCCTGTCCAACCAAGGCCTTGTATTGGCAAGATGGCAAAGTAGGCATTGTGATCGACCTTTGTGTCTATTGTGGTTCTTGTGTCTTGAACTGCATTGTTGATGATTGTATTAAAGTTACGAGGACACGGGAAGATGGAGTGGAGGAGAGCTTCAGCACACCAAGGGATGTTGTGATGTTATTCAAACGAATCAACGATAGAAGAAGACGTTCCAGGATTGAATCCATTCTCCCCAACTCTGAAGCCTATCTGAAACGGTATTCCAAGCATCCAGAGTAGCTAGGCCCAGACGTAAGATAGGGGAGCCCGAACGATTCGAGGATGAATATTCTATTATTGCCGACGATCAGTGCAATAGAAGCTAGTTTTTGTTCCATTTTTCCTGTAAGAATTTTGGTATGTCAGAGGAGTCTCGGGGTCCTACGAGGACTTCCCAGCCCGCAGCTTCTTCGATCTCTCCGCTGATCCGCGCTGCTTTGCCGGGAATGATGAGTCTTCTGTGCTTGACCTTCTCTTCGATTTTGGACTCTTTTATGGTTTCAGCAACTCTGTCCGCGGTTAGTTTTCGCCCAGCTACGGCACTGTCCACAGCTATTCCTTCGGTGTCCACCACAAGCAAGTAGGATCCGACGCCGGCTGATTCTATGTCTGAAGCTACTGTATAATAGGTGAGAGCGAAGTTTGTAGTAAACATGACAGGGGAGTTTTCATCCAGTTTGCCGAAGGTGCGAAGCCCAGGTTCAACGGCCACTGGTTTTCTTGGATCCGTGTAGATGTTTTGTCTCAGAACCACGTTTGGCAAGAGCACCCAGCCTTCGGTGCTGTGTAGAATTAGAAGATCTGCATATCGGTTGATCAGAATGGCAGCAAGATATGCTTCGTTCCATTGGGCAACTTCAGCAGGAGGGTTGGAGCTTTCCGTCCACGCGACGATTGGAGTGCCAAGGAGAGGGAAGCTGAGGAGTTCATCTCCATTCTTGGTTCCGGCGCGTCGTATCATGGTGAAATTGTTGATCGTGTCAGCAAGTCCCTCTCGAGGGAAGGTTCCAGGGTCAAGGACCAAATCCTTCAGACCATACTCTTTCAAAGTTCTCGTCAGTGATCGGAGAAGGTTGAGATCATTTGGAGTGAAGACTGCGAGTGGACAGTTGTACATTAGGGCAAGTTCGGCCATGTCTTTCCAGTTTTCCTTGGTGGCAGCGTAGAGGAGCGGTCTGGCTTTGGGTGACGCCATGAGACCTGCTTCCATG